>CERS01071144.1_pt1 | contig 14101 bp, 7 predicted proteins | sample 356251 | NCBI WGS metagenome assembly CERS01 (sample SAMEA2621020, study PRJEB7988) | marine metagenome | isolation source: saline water (ENVO:00002010), including
TCTTTTTATCAAAAAAAGAACCAACATTTCTAGGATTCTCATAATGATCCAATATTCGTTCAGAATATGAACCCCGACCATTTCTCATATTATTACTAATAACTTTACTAATAATATTTGCAACTATTCTCACCATTTATTAATAACTATATTTTTATCTAAATTTTTATAAATACTAAATAATTTTCAAAGGAGGGGATAAGGGAACCTAGGTTCCCCCTAGAAGTCAATTGTATATGTATCATCAATCTTCTTTTTATCTATTTCTTGTTTGTTAATATAATTCGCATGTTGTTCCATCTTCATATTACTAGTAGAACAATATGCTTCATCATTAACTTTCATTAAACTATCTAATACATCTTCACCTCTTTCTATAGCCATTTTTTGAGCTTCATTCATATACTTTTCGTCATCTACAAGTACATCAAACGCATTAGTACCAAACGAACCCAATTGGCCACACATCACATTCGCCGAAATACCCATCATATCGTCCAGTTCAGCATGCTTCGCCGCTTTCATAAACATCTCCGGGGTTTCTTCAAATGATGCCTTTGCTATTGGACCTATATCATCATTATTAATACCATGTCTGAATATCGATATCATTTTATAAGAGTAGGTCATTCTGTCTGTAAGTAAACCTAAATGATGTGCATTAATATAACTACCATCCTTCTCTGTAATCTCTAAAAACTCATTGTATATCGATTGACGCGCAGCTTCTATACCTAACACACGACACATCTCAGTAATACTATTTGTGTATGTTGTTTTCTCATCTATGTAATCCACTCCCAACGCAATCAATAAATTCGACCCCACCGTATCCAATACCCATATAGGATTATTTTGATACTTTCCATCTTTGTATTCCAAATGCGAAGGATCTTTGCGAAGTAATACCTTCGATATCCCTTTCAATCCACGCAATGAAATATTATCCATCAATTGTTCGGCAAAATTCTTTATATAACAAATCTCATTAGACTGATCCAAATCATCCGGATTTAATTTTGTTTCTTTAAATTTAACCTTTATTCTGAATATCAATTCATCCGAATTATAATCACTATATACCGTATCTATTGCCTGTTGATACACCGTCTTAAGACAATAATCAATATCATCCAATGTAACATTTTTTTCAATTAATTTGAACTTGTCTAATGTTAACCGTATTATCCATTTTGATTTGTCATCATTTTCTATTGTTTGTCCTGTGAATTCATCCAACATACTTTCAAACTCGTTAAAATCTTTCATAAACAACTTGTCCGCATCAATACTTGTATCATATTCATTCGGTTCAAAACATATTTGCATTCTTTTTACAATCGCTCTCAATTTCGTTTCTTCTATCATATTCAATATACGCTGCGACCTTTCACGATCGCATGCATCTTCATATTTCATAAATACCGTCATCGATGGATTCTTGGGATTATCGGATAATGATAATATCTCTTCCACACGCGGTACACCCCTTGTCACATTAGACTTACTCGCAACACCAGCCAAATGAAACGTATTCAATGTCATCTGTGTCGTCGGTTCACCAATTGATTGCGCCGCTAAAATACCAACCATCTCACCCGGATTCACTAACGCCTTCTTGTAATATAATACAATCCTCTCCAATAATATTGTCAAACTCTCTTTATTAAAACGCTTCATCACTAATAACGTCTTTGGATTCATATAATAAAAATACATCATCTTAAATAATTCATTGGGATTATTATACGTCAATTGCTCCAATTTATTATAATATACATCATTTATCATTTTTATTGCTTCCATTAATGTAATATCCACAAACAATGTATCATTATGCATTTGATTTTTCACATTTTCTATAACATGCTGAAATGATACTGGACAACGAATTTTGTCTACACCACTATTATTATAAACATCTTCAATTATTCTTTTCTGGTTTAATAACATATAATCAACCATCTCATTTGACCATTTCGCATATTCATTTGCATGTTGTTTTACACTCATCTTCCCAATCGCAGAACTAGTAAATAATAACTTATTCACTTTATCCAATTTAAAACTGTAATAACTATATATTTCATCTATACTCATATCCAATAAGGGTAACTTCTGATTCTCTACCTTTAATGCATCAAATCCGTCATCCCCATATTTAAATTGCACAATCTTATTCCTATTATTTCTCACTGAATTATCATACAATACCTTTAAATCTTCCATCCCTTTTACCAATCGCCGCTGAATATATCCCGTTTGCGACGTTTTTACCGCAGTATCTATCAAACCTACACGACCACCCATTGCATGAAAGAACAACTCTTGAGGGGACAACCCCTTAATAAAACTATTCTCTACAAATCCACGAGCAACCGGCGAATCATCATACTTATAATAATGTGGTAATGTTCTATTATCAAAACCATACGGAATACGCTTAGCATCTACACTCACCTGTCCTAAACACGAAATCATTTGCGATATGTTTAAATCCGAGCCCTTTGAACCAGCGTTTGTCATTACAACAAATCGATTGTTGTCCGACAAACTATTTCTTCCAATCTTACCCGCCTTAGAACCAGCATCTTTCAATATATTATGTACCTGATTTTCAAATTCCTCCTCATTTGAACGACCCGTCATATTCTGAAATACATTTAAATGCGTCCTATCTATCAACTCTTCCACCTTTTTCTTATGCTCATTTAACAAATCGTCAATCTTTTCGTTTGTTTCTTTATTGGATATCAAATCACTCATCCCCACACTATATCCACTTGTCTTCATATACTCCGTTACTATCTTCTGTATATTATCAATGAAATCTGCAGCACATTCATTACCTACATCATTATACAATCTATGAATAATCCCCGATGATGTAGACCCCAATACCTGTTTGTCCATATACCCCCTCAAAAAATCACCATTCTTTATTTCTAATACATTCTTTGATGTCGATATATCATCTTTTTCACTAAACTCCTTAGTCTTATATTTCAAAGATACATTACTTAGTATATGACGAATCACTTGCAATCCATTCAATACTTCTTTATTATCTACCAGTTGTTTATTCAATACATCCATATTCAACGTCGGTAAACACACCAACAAATTCATCACCTGTTGTTTCGAAAATTTATTATCACGCTTTGTAAATCTGTAAACACCCAATAATGAATCCTGAAATATACCAATAATTGCATTATTCTGGGCCGGACTCACTATTTGATTCGGTACAGCAGCTATATATTTTAACTCTATCTCCGACATTATATCTTGTGGAACATGCATATTCATTTCATCTCCATCAAAATCTGCATTATATGGTTTCGTATCACCCACATTCATTCTAAATGTATCGCCCACATGCAACACCTTTGCCAAATGACACATCATACTCATACGATGTAATGTAGGTTGTCGGTTAAATAACACCGCATCACCGTCCATCAAATGTCTATGTACTATATCACCGTTTTCCAACTTTATTGACTTCAAATCTACATACTTCAACGCGATTGAAGCACCACTTTTCTTTTCTAATATATTCGCCCCCGGATATTTTGTCGACCCATTCTCTATTAACTTCATTAAATAATTCTTATTTGTATCATTCACCAATACTGGTTTTGTTATGTTTTTTGCTATCTTCAATGGAATACCCAACTCCTTTATCGATAAATTCGGATCTGGCGTGATTACCGACCTCGCACTAAAATCCACTCTCTTACCCATCAAATTCCCTCTCACTCTACCACCCTTTCCACTTAAACGATCCTTTATCGCCTTCAATGGCCTTCCCGACCGCTGCGCTACAGGACCAATCCCCGGTATCTTATTATCTACTAAAGTCGCAATGAAATATTGTAACATATTCGTCCAATCATCTATTATATTCAAAGCCGCCTTATCCTTAATTTTAGCCCGCAATGTTGTATTCGCCTTTATTATATTTACTATAATATGACTCAAATCATCCTCGCTCCTTTGTTGAGCATCATGACGAATCGATGGCCTCACTGCCGGTGGAGGTACTGCTAATACTTGACAAATCATCCACGCAGGATGGGAAAATATTGGACTAAACCCCATATACTTAATATCATCATCCGATATCCTATTGAATAGCGTCAGTACATGCTCAGCCGATAATTTTATCGTTTTTTCTTGTTTATCAGCCGAATCATTATCTTGTTTATCCGCATCCCATTCCATAATCAATGTACTAATATTCTCCTTCTTTATTTTCGACGCCTGTTTAAATCCACACCCCCCCTCACATTGCTCTCCACAATATTTCACTTTACTACATAACGCTTGCACTTTATTCCAACGCGACTCTTGTTTCTCATCTCGCAATAATCTTTCATATTTCTTTTTCGATATTAGCAGTTTACTACACTTAAAACATACACACTTTAATATCTTTGTTATTGTTGGTAAATATTGAAAATAATATACTGGTCTTGCTAATTCAATATGACCAAAATACCCCGGGGAATTTATATAGTCTAAACCATCTGTAGGACATATATACCCTGGATCAGATACACCCATTCTCGGATCAAATAAACCCCCTATTACTGGTTTATTATTTATATATGTATCCCTCGATACAATTTCAACTGCTGAACCCCGTCTGATTTCATCAGGAGATAATATACTAAATTGTATTCCAACTACTTCCGATGTATTTTTTAACATAATGTTATATACTAACTATATTTTAGATTGTTTTATTTTTTCAATTTTTATTTATTATCACAAAAATTATCAAATATGAATTGATAATTTTTTATATATACTACATTTAGAAGTCTGATAAACCTAACTTGCCCTAGCAGAAACACTTCGTTCCGATTGTCTAGTCACATCTATCCCTTCAATAATATTAATTACAACTATTGCTATTATATGTAATATTAACGCACCTATTGTAACTACATAACACCTTGACATTACTCCACTTAATATTCCCAATAACGATAATTTTTGCAACCATCGATATCTATTTAATGCTTCCTTACACTCCTTACAAAAACTTGTATGGCTTTCCCATGTATCAATCATCTCATGCCATTTTAATTTCTTTGTTTTTATACTTTTCCCAAATGTCCCTCTTGGAGAATTATATTGACCCCACTTCTTCCACCATAATCTCCAATGAACCACTCCTACATCCGACGAAACTAAATTATAATCCGATAACACGTCATTTGAATGTATGTTGTATTCTGCTACATTCAACCACGCATCCGTATTTAAAAACCTATTTGACATCGCATGAACTACCCATACTGGCATAAAAGATTTCTTAAAAGGAGATTTTATAAACACACGGCATTTACCCTCTTCAACCGGTACTGCATATAATTGTAAATTCTTTTTCCATGACGGTGACGTCAATACTCCTTCTTTCTTACTAGCCTGCAATGTTCTAAAATGATAACTAGATGGTCTTTGATAACTAACTATTCCTGTTCTTGCATTACCCCTTACTTTATCCTTAAAAGAAATTTCTAGGTGCGTTTCATTACTTGCTAACAATTTCATTGGTATTGGCATACCATCTGACCTTACCCCTTGTAAACCATGATGAGCAAAAGGAATATGGGCCGGATCCATAAAATTCTCTATCAATATATCAAAACTATACGGTAACTCCCTAACAAAATATTCATTTATTTCACTCGACACATCAGGATAATATATATCCGGTGTACAATCCACATCTTGATATTCTCCACATATCTCTTGTGGAAAAAATGCCCATAATAAATCATTCGTCATACATGTAGGTAATGTATCTAATCTTAGACTTTCACTATAATTTTTATGGTTAATAACTTGAGGTATTGACGTAACTACGCCACTTTCATTATATTGCCAACCATGATATGGACACTCTATACATTTTTTATCTATTCTTCCTTGTGATAATGGCGCCTTCCTATGTAAACATACGTCTTCTTGTACACACCATTCATCCCCTTTCCATACTACCCAATCTTTATTTACTATCTTTATAAGGTTCGGTTCTTCGTTAGACATCGTAGTGACACTTCCAACCGGTAACCACCCACCCTTACTAAAACCATTATTAAAACCTTCAATTATATGTATTAACGATAATTTACATAAAATATTCAAATGTACAAAAAGTAAACGTCTAATATTTACCATTAGATGTTTACATGTTATATTTTTAACTATTTTTATTTATTCTTTATTCTTTTTAAAGTTTCGATGGTTTATATTCCATCTATAATTTTATATTCCCGCTATAATTTTATCCATATATTTTATTATATTTTCAACCTTAACTGCCCCCCCACTTACCATTAAATTACATAACTGTAAGATATGTTCATTAATATCGTTTTTTTTTATATGTAATGTTTTTAATATATCTATGTAACAATACACTAATCCCCAATAATCTTGTTTCTTATAAAATTTTTTTACAAACTTTTTCTTATCAAATTTATTAGAATCCATATTTTCTTTCGCTATATTTTTTATGTAATTTATTAATACCGAATATTTTTCTATGCTTTCGGGTAATATAAAAAATAACGTCATGTCAGTTTTTAATGGTTCTTGGATAATATTTTCTTTATTTTTATTAACGTAATTCATTATATATTCGTCTATTTCATCTTCACTCACACCATTACTCAATTCCAATAAAATACTTTCATATGGCCTATTAAAATGCATTACATTATAATCGGTTTCTGGAATATTAATAGTAGCTAGACCCCAATCAATTAATTTAATTGTCTTACTATTCCATACTAAATTTTGAGGTTTTATATCTGTATGATAGACATTCATTTTATGTAAGGGTATTATCCCATTTAATATTAAATCCTTTAATTTTAATGTAATATTTTTTAAAGTAGATAATTTCATATTTTCTGTACCATTGGACGATTCCTTAACAACAATATGTAAATTCTTCCCACCATATGGTTGGTTGTGTATGATTAGGGTTTCACCTGATTTATATTTATCTACTAAATCTTCTTCACAATGCCTTTGCATTTGCTTGTTATCTTTATTCGTCAATTTATCTGGTACGCAAAAATTATTTGATACAATAAAATATTTATTATGTTTGGGAATAATATTAATCCTTTTCACAATATCTTTCGAAATCATCATTTCAGTTAAACCATTTTCTTTGGTCATTAATTTAGATATACCTTTCTTTTTTCGTGTTCTATTTTTACATTTTATTGGTGGTTTGAAGACGCAACCATATGAACCAGTGCCAATAATGTCACCTCCTTTTTGTCTCATGTTCAAATATTATTATATATACATATTTTAATTAAATGGATCAAATAATTTATACTATTGCATTATTTCTTTTAGGAGTGGTTGTCACTTTTCACTTTAAACCTTATCTACTTTTCACAGAAAAAGGAACTTTTAGAGAATTTGGAGCTGGATACACAAAAAAAACTATTCTTCCGGTTTGGTTATTTATTATATTTTGGGCAGTCAGTTCTTATATTATTGTTAAAGGAATAGAACTTGGGTCGTCAATATATCTTTGATTCCGGTTTTTGTCACCTAGACACCTCCTTTTTCAAAAAACAATTCGATTATAAAAACACCCCTTCTTCATCCCCTTTCTCTTACACATATCTACTAGTTTTTAACCCCGTGACAAATTATCGCAAACACATTATGACTCACTTGGATTGATTGTATCTGAATCTAAGTTTGGATCATTTACATAAACAATATCGCATATGTCTTTCATTAGTTTCTTTTCATTTAAATCAGACGAACATTGTTGTAGCATATCTACATATTCATCTGGATTATGTACTAATTTGTTTATGGATATCACTTGTTTACTACATAATTTATTTATAAATTTTTTAGTATTTTTATTATTAGTATCCTTTTCCCATGTATCATTTTTTATATATAATGTTTCACGTTTTTTATCACTACAATGAATTGGTCTTTCATGTAAGGCCAATTTATTCATATTTTCCATAATTAAATGGGTTAATCCTGTAGTAATACCTTCATCCTTAGTAAGGGATAGCGATTGAGCAGTAATTTCTATATTATCTATAAAGTCCATTAAACTAAGCGCATTCTTACATTTTTCATTTAAGAAAATATTGATGTTAAATTTATTGGAGCCTACTTTGGGAATTAATTCATTTATTTGTTTATTCTTTTCTTCCATTTGTTTTTTTAAATAATCATTTTCATTGCTCATCTTTTCTAGCAGGTGGGATTTCAATGCATCATTTTCTTCTTGTAAATCCTTGATTTTTTCTTCTTGTAAAAAAACACATTTCTTTTTGTGAGCAAACATGCCTTGTCTATATTTATAACTTTTCCCACAATCGCAGACGTAAAAGTTCGTAAAGTTCGTTTTTTTGTCATTCAAGCGTAACGATCTGTGTTTTTTGGTGTCAATGTGTCTATCATAATCGGTTTTTTTGTTACTGAAAAAGTCACATTTTTCACAGCAATATAAAAAGTTCGTTTTTTTCGTTTTTTTGTCATTCATGCGTCATTATTTTACACCAATATTTTTAAATCCTCTTTTTTTTTAAAAAAAAAATTATGGTAACAAACCGATTTTTTAAAAATAAAAACCCTCTACATTTCAGTCACAGTCGTTTTTTTTGGGTTTTTTTGATAAAGTTTTTTTGAAATCCGGATTTTGGACATGTCCATTTTTACAATTTCAAAAAAACTTTATCAAAAAAACCCAAAAAAAACAAAAAAAGAGGATCCTTCTATATTTTTTACTATATAATATAATTATTCAATATATACACCATAATACATATACAAAAGAAGAGCCTCTATTTTTTTCCAATAGTGTGAAAGAAAAACAAAAATAAACAATGTCCTAAATCGATTATAAAAACACCATGGTATAAAAACAACGTGTTATAAAAAACAATAGAATATGGATGATTCCCAACGCGAATATTTGCAAAAATACATAAAAGAGAATAATATAGAAGACACGACAAATAAAATTCGTTCTGAAAAACAAAGTAATAAACTGAAAGTGGATATTAAAAAATTAGTAGAACTTAGATCGCTATATAATAGTGATCAACTATTCATTTCTGAATGTGAAAAGAAATGTAGATTTCTTAAGGAAAAACAACCTAAATTATATGAGAAATTAACAACTAACATTACTAAAAAAAATATCACAATTACAAATGATATGATAAATTTATTAACTAAGATTGAAAATGGTATAATTGACCAAAATGAAGCATCATATTCCTTTGGAATGTTATGTAAGAAATTATATATTGATCCTGTTATTACAGATAAAAAAGATGTTAATAATATTAATTGGAATGAATATAAGAAAATACATAATTTATAATTAAAAAATCCAAGTACATTTTATAGTAATTTATAGTAATGACTGTAGTAACGTTATCAAAATTGTCACAGGCCATGTATTTGACGCGTAATATTGAAACAATAAGATCGTATTTTATGGATTTATCCATGAATTCTAGTGATTTTGATAATATATTTTTTTTTAAAGCAAATTCAATTAAAGATATAAATAACGAAACAACATTATTTTATGTAAATGAAAATAATTGGCCTGATATTTCATTTTCAGAAGGTATTGTATCAAATAATGGCAAACAAGATATTGGTGATTATGCATCAATTTATACAAACGTAAAAACATTTGGTCCGGCTTGGATGGCAAATAATATAACAAGTGGTGGAAGTAAATCATCAAATATATTTTCAAATGAAAATGAATTAATTCAACAATATATAGCATTAGATAGTAATGAAAATCATAATGGTATAAAACAAAAAATAATACAAAAGCTAAAAGAAGCAGGAACTGAATTAGAACCATTAACGAATTCTAATAAAAACTCAAAAAATATTACACAGGATATCATATCACACTTTATGCATAGTAATCCAAACATTACTGAAAGATTGGTAAATATGTATTTTAACGAAAATACATGGAATCCAATAAAGTTTGTAAAAGGGGATGTAATACAATTTGATATTATTTATGATGTAAACAGATTTTGTATACATCGTACAAATGTAGATGATCAAGATTATCTTGTAAGAATAACATTATACTGAAAATAAAAAACATTAATATCAATAAAAGCATTTATAATATAATTATAATTGTATAATCCAACTTTTGAAAAATTAATAGTACCTTGTTTTAGTTATAAAATATGCACCTATTTATAAAATATGCACCTATTTTATAACACATATATATAATGGTACAAGAAGATGAAAAAACACCTATATTTGTTGTACCTGGTTTAAATACCAATATAGGGTTTGTTAAGTCAAGTTTAAATATGAAGAAAGTAGATAATATTCCATCTTATTGTTTACAATTAGATGTTGAAAAAAAATTATTAAATAATATATTTCATATAAAGTCAGATAATATTTCAAATGTATTGTCTTCTAAAACAGAATATTATGTAAATTCTGATATGTGGCCTAATTTAGAGTTTTCTTCAGGAACAGTTACTAATAATAGAGAAAGAGATATAAACGATTTTAATACAGAAAAGATAGTGAAATACATAGGCGTATCATGGTTAGCAAAAAATATTACAGATGGACATTTTGATTCTAATATATTTTCAAATGAAAAAGAGTTAATAAAACAATATGAAATTTTAGATAATGTAGATGATGGTGAAAATAAAGGAATAATGCAATTAATAAAAGAAAAATTAAACAATGCTGGAACAAAGACAAAGCCTTTAAATAATAGAGTAAAAACAAATAGAAATATATGTAGAGATATTTTGAATACTTTTGTGCTATCTAATTCTATAAGTTCTCATAATAGATTGGAAAATATATTGAAAAATAAAACAGATGGGTGGAGTACTTTTAAATTTGTAGAAGGAGATGTATTAGAATTTTCATTGACATATAGTTCAGAATCTATTACAACGATTGGTATACCAATTAATGATGAAGGTAAAAAAATAGGAGTTAAAAAGTTAGCTGATCAAGATTTTCGAGTACAAATTAGAGTAGTTGAGTCTTCTGAACCAGAACCAGAACCAGAACCAGAACCTGAACCAGAACCAGAACCAGAGCCAGAATATGAACCAGAACCAGAAATAGAAACTGATATTAGAATACAAACGTGTTATTATAAAAGAACAAGTGATGGACCATATGGTTATTGGGGAACAGATAATGTTTTTACAAATGGTTGGACGTTAGTTAATATAATGAATACTATTAGGATAGGTGAGACATTATGGAAAATAGAAGGTAATTATGATTATAGTTATGATTGGTATGAATATATAACTAATTACCCTGGTATTGGTTTATTTGATACATTTGGGAAAAAAGATTCAATTATTTTTACAAAACCAGAGCTAAATAGTAATGAATTATTAATGTCTTCTTCAAGAGGAATTGTTAGTAATAATAAATATAGAGTAGTGTTTGTTTTACCGGGTCGTGTTATGTTAAGTGTTCATGAAATGAAAGATTATTTTGGCGAAGTAATAAATAATAATAATATAACAGTAAATAATCATTATGTTGAAATACCAATTCAAGATACTGATGATAGTCATGATTCAGAATTTGACATAGAACCAGAACCAGAACCCGAATCTGAACCAGAACCAGAACCCGAATCTGAACCAGAATCTGAACCAGAATCTGAACCAGAACCAGAACCCGAATCTGAACCAGAACCAGAATCTGAACCAGAACCTGAACCAGAACCTGAACCAGAACCCGAATCCGAACCTGAACCCGAATCTGAAGCTGAACCTGAACCTGCACCCGAATCTGAACCTGAACCCGAATCGGAACATGAACCGATATTTGTTCAGGAACCGGAACCAGAACCCGAACCCGAATCAGAACCTGAACCAGAACCTGAACCCGAATCAGAACCTGAACCAGAACCTGAACCCGAATCAGAACCTGAACCAGAATCAGAACCGGAACCAGAACCAGAACCAGAACCAGAACCTGAACCCGAATCAGAACCGGAACCAGAACCAGAATCAGAGCCAGAATCAGAACCTGAACCCGAATCAGAACCCGAACCTGAACCAGAACCAGAACCAGAATCAGAACCCGAACCTGAACCAGAATCAGAACCCGAACCTGAACCAGAACCCGAATCAAATATACAACCAATATTTCAGATAAATTATGAAGATATTAGATTGAAAGATGATGTGGATTATGTATCGAATATATTATCTGATATATTAGTTAGTTCTAATCGTTCTGAGACATATATAATTACAATACATACTACAACATTCACTAACAATAATATATTGGGTGGTGCTGATTGGGCTACGGGTAATATATATTTAAATACAAATAATATATATTCTTCTGCAGTATTAAATGACATACAACGACCAACAAATTCAATAGTTATATTGCATGAGATATTACATATATTAGGACTAGTTGGTTTACCAGGAACACCAGGTGGCGAATTAATCAACGTAGATTACAATGTATATACTGGTGTGAATGGTGTATTAAAATATAAAGAATTATTGGTAACACTGGGATATGATGTAAGTGGTATGGCAGATTTTATACCAGTAGAAGATGATTTTGGTGCAGGTACAGAGAGTTATCATTTTGAAGAAGGTTTAGATAGTGATTATAGTATAGAATATAGATACATAAATGATGTATATTATCCTGTTATTCCTTCGGAAATAATGACGGGATTTTCCTCCACGGGTACAACTACCTCAAATTATTTGACGCCAATAACATTGGGAGTATTAGAAGACGGTGGATTTTCAGTTAATTATGATTCTGTTCATGTAGTGTCTTCTGGAAATTATTTAACATTATTAATAGATGAAATAGAAGAATCAAATACTGATAGCGATAGTATAATAGAATCAGAATCAGAAAACATAGTGGATTTAGAAATGATTAATATGGTTAGAGTAAGATTAAAACTTAATGGAGATTTAACAATGTATTTTGGTAAAGGTGTACCCAATGAAAGAAGATTGCAACAGGTTCAATTAGTATTTAAAAATGATCAAGATGTTTCATATAATGAAATTACTTATAATAATTTTAATGATGTATCCTTCTTAACACCTGATAATTGGAGTGTAAATAAGCAATATATAAACCTTACTGATAACTTAGTATGTAATTATTTAAATAGAGGAGATATACTATATATTGATGTTGAAACAATATTTGCTAATATTTCATCGGGAAGTGATATATCTTTTTCAAAATTAGATTGCAATTCAATATATTTTCAAGTTGTATTATGCGATGTTAATTATGGTAATATTTATACATATGCTGTAAATAGAAGTAACAATAGATTAATAATAGAGAATGAAATAACAAATAATGAATATGAGGGTTCTGATATTTATTTACCACCTACATTTGATAATAATTTAAATAATGGTATTATATTTAATCAAGGTATTGATGACACAAATGATGATAGTGATCCAAATGAAGCAGTATTTTTTCGTATAAATAAGTCATATGAAGTACAAAAGGATTTTTTTGCATATAATTTAATAGAACAAGTACGTGGTTATTATATTGCTCATAGGATATTGGGCGCTGCGAATTATTATAACACGTATGATGATGGATTAGATGAACTTATTGTTATAAATAGATATACAAATCCTAGTACACAAAAAGAATATTTTCTAATAAATAGTGGATTACAGACCCAGGGTTATTATATTGCTACAAGAATCTTAGGAAATGCCAATTATTATACAGAGTATTCAGAGCCAGAGCCGGAGCCAGAACCAGAATCTGAGCCAGAGCCAGAGCCAGAGCCGGAGCCAGAGCCAGAACCGGAACCTGAGCCAGAGCCAGAACCGGAACCAGAACCGGAGCCAGAACAGGAACCAGAACCAGAACCAGAACCAGAACCAGAACCTGAGTCAGAGCCAGAGCCAGAACCCGAGCCGGAGCCTGAGCCTGAGCCGGAGCCTGAACCCGAGCCAGAGCCAGAACCGGAACCCGAGCCAGAACCCGAGCCAGAGCCAGAGCCAGA
>CERS01179114.1_pt1 | contig 13890 bp, 13 predicted proteins | sample 356251 | NCBI WGS metagenome assembly CERS01 (sample SAMEA2621020, study PRJEB7988) | marine metagenome | isolation source: saline water (ENVO:00002010), including
TATTATTTATTCAAATTTCCGCGTGACAGTACAATTTATATTGAGGATGCACCTGTAAAGGAGTTGCGGAATGATGATAAGTTAACAATATATGAGAAGTCAGTTGAATCTGAGTTTATTGGTCAAAAGTTAAAGGAATTAAGATTGAATAGGTGTTTTTATAGTCGTGCTTTTCGTTGTACTGCTCCTAAGGACATGCAAATTGAAATATATTTGTTTCCTCCTGAAGAAACGTCATTTTTGTATCCAAATACCCATTTGTTTAGATTGAATCAAACAAGTGAAATAAATGTATTGGAGCCTGATTTAAAAAGGCATCCTTTGTTTAAGAAATCTCAGTATGCGGATGTTCCATTAATTGGTGGTCAATTTATTGTAATACCGAGGGGTTGGTGGTTTTACACAGATAGTCCCACAAAACTCTTAGAAATGCGTTTCTGATATTTTAATCTTCCTTAGAGTAAAATCTGTAAATGTATTACTAATGGTAACATTTTGTTTTGACAGTTTTGGAAAACTAAAATTAATAATTTCTAGGTTAGAGAAGCTATCGAGCGAAGTAAGTTTAAATTTATATCAAGACAGTTGTAGGTTCATATGTGATAATATTTGTTTAGAAAGTTTTAATGTGTCTGTTACGGATGGTGTTTTACCGACCGATGGTATTCGTATAAAGATAAATTTTACGAATCTCCACAATATAACGAAGAACATTCCTGCAATAAATAGATGTTATTTAAGACTAGAAGGTAAGTTTTTATATATAATAACTGATAGTCTAAGGAAGAAGAAAAGTGTTCGACAGAATTCATGTAAAATAGCAGTTGTTAGGGAGGATATATGCCAATATGATAATAGATTTGATGTAATAAACAAATTGGACAATATTTACAGTTCAAACAATAAAGTTTCTATGAATATTTCCAATATAATATGGAGTTTAGAGAGATTACATCATTGTTTTGAAAAAATGGAATTTGAACTGAATGAAGATAATATGACAATTAAAGCTAATTGTAATGAATATAAGGGGGAATCTGTTGTAAAATACCTTGATAGTTACAATATAGGTAATCATGTTTTGGATGTAACTAGCGCGTCTATAATAAAAAGATTCTGGTTATTAGAGTTGGCCGCATCAAATTGTAAATTTTTTATAGATCCAAAAAGTCTAGAGGTATGTGTAAGTTCAAAATCGGAAGATGAAAATATATTAATATTTCTGGATTAAAGAATATATTTAGATATATTATGAACCGTGGAGGTAAAAGCAATATAACAATAAGTCCAAAAATATGGGGTCCACCATTATGGGACATACTTCATTACATAACATTTATGTATGATCCTAAGAATTCGATACATGTAAATAGACTATTTACTTATCATTTACCGAATTTAATGCCATGCAGCTCATGTCGTGAAAATTATAAAAAACATATACAAAAATATCCGATACGACTTGAAAGTCGCGATAGTCTTAGTAAATGGCTAGTAAAAGTACATAATGATACAAACAAGCGTTTGAGTAAAAAAATAGTTAAATATTCTGATGTAAAGAGGCGTTATACTGTTTCTTCCGCAAAAGATAGAGTTAATAGAAATTTTTTTAAATGGGCGCAAATAATGCGTGAATATGTTGTATTTGGCTCTCCTCGCATTCAACGAAGTTATAGTATTCTAATGTCTTATGTAACGACAAAAATCTAAAACAATATGTATAAGATAGAAATTAGTATTAAGTATATGACTTGAATATTAACTGATATGAATGTAATAACGAATCATAATAACAATATGTCTGGTTTGTTTACAATATTTCGTAAAAATAAAAACTATAACACCGGCTATTCAAGATTGACGCGTCAATTAATGATGCATGTATTTGTTCCCACAATATTTTTGCTGATATTGCTAATCATAGGGATATGTATAATTTTTCGGCGCGTTGCCCGCAGTCGACGAGTCGCAGTCGACAAAAGATTTTTATTACGTTGTATGCTGATGTCATATATTTTATATGTTCTTTTGAAGGAAGTATTTATAATCGTATATCTAATGTATTTTATACTTACAGTTTGAATTGTTTATACTTTTTGGAAATATAATATATATTGATAGTGATAACCATGTCCATTTAAGTTGGTAGAATGTTTAAGATGCATATTATGTTTTCCCATTTGGTCTACAAATGTATTCATATCTATATTTTTAAGAGTATGTGTTTGATTTCGTATGGTTGGTCTATCCTTTAAGTGAAATGATTCTTTGAAATATGCGTTATCTTTTGTTAATGAGAAATTAGAATGGTACACAAACTTTTTGAATGTAACTTTCGATTCTGTAATACGATTTTTAACGTATTTTTGTGGATTAATTCCTAAAAATGGGGATGCTACATCTAAGATAGGATCAAATTTTTCTAAATCAACAAGGTGAACAACAAACCATCCTTTTGGTTTAAGCCATTTTTTGATATTTTTCATCAATCTATCACTATGAATATAGTAAATTGTGAAATAGTAGCACACAATATGAGTAAAGGAGGAACGCATGAAAAGGTCATTTGTATTTATATCTTTTTTGATTAAGCGAACGTCTTGTGCATCTTCGCCAAGCCTTTTCTTAGTTTCTTTAAGCATATCCTCAGATTTGTCAATGCCATTCAATTCCAATGTTTCAATATTTTCATTTGATAGCCATTTAAGATGGTCGGAACCACCACAACCAATATCTAGAAGATTTGCATGATTATATTCTGTAAGGTTTGTTTGTTCAATAAGGTCTTCAATTTCGAATTGAGTTCTTGGTACAATTTGGTCTGAAATCAATGCGGAATATACTGGTGCGTAAAATGCGTCATATGGATTATGGGCTCTCAATCTTTGTACAGGTTTTTGGTCAGCGTTTTTAAATGATTCACTATTAGATGATAAACCAAGTAATGTACTTATTGTTTTACCCAATAACGTCTCACTAGGGCCGTATTCGAGCACTCGTAGTACTCCAAAAATAATAATAACAACAATAGACAAAGCTATAACGATAAGTAAAAAGCGTTCAGCATTCATTAGTCTTTCTATTTATTTTTTTAAACGAGTTGTGAATATGATAAACTTTCCATATCATTCATACTGTTTCCTTTTAAATTGGCACTTGGTGGAAGGTCAAATGTAACAGATCCTGTGGATGTATTTTCATTTAATGACACATTTTCACCATCAATTGTATTTAGTAAGTTTGCACCATTTGTAATTTCAATTGTTTTTATTTCTTGTGTTGGTTGAGCACAGGTCGTTGGTGCTGGAGCAGTTGGAGGTTGAGTTGGCGATGGCAAAGGCGCCGCATTCGGCAATGCAGTCGGAAGCGCAGGTAGTCCCAGAGGCGGCGTCTCAGTAATTGGGTTTGGTGATGCACCTGGCGCGGGCAGCACACCTGGACCAACAGGAGTTGAATCCAATGGGGCACCACCTAATAGTGGTTGTGGTGCGGGTTCTGCGACCTCTGGTATGGGTGGCTGTGGAACTGGTGCTGTTACTGGTGAAAAGTAAGTAGTTGCGGGTAAATTATCTAGACTAAATGGCATGGGTGAATCGAATGGGGCGTCGCCACCTTTTTGTTTTCCTGGAATTTCATCATCGTCATCATTAACTGTATATTCGCGTACATGTTCAACAAGCATATCTCTAACCGGCAACATATCATCAATTGTATCAATAATACTTTTTCCAATTTTATCTTCACAAATATTGGTATTTTGTTGAAATTCACAAGAATTTTTTGAGTCTTTAAATAAATATGCAAATTTCCACATATCGCGGCATGTATTAATGAAAGCTTGAAAAATAAAATTTTCTATGGATGGTAGTTTGAGTTCTGATTTTTTTGTGGAATTATGATGTTGAATGACAGCTAAAATTTTTGTGTGTATTATAAAGACTGCTTGTAAAAGTTCTTCAATATAATCACACTTAGTTTGTGCAATAATATAACTGTTAAACTGTTGTATTTTAACATCATCCCATTCTGGTATTTTTTCTAATCTATCTTGGAAGTATATCAACACTTTATCATCTTCGTGCATATCAGTACATTCATCTTTAACTTCTTTCAAAATACTGAATATTTTTTCACAGAAGGGTGTTTTCAACTTACGAACTAAACGTTGAGTGTATTCTTTTTTCGCATCTGTTAAACAAGCTGCATCAAAGCGCTCCATTATATCTCGTGATTATATTTAATTTTATTAATTTACAACATGTTACCCGAAGCCAAATATATAGAGTTTTGTGTTTCAAATATCAAGTCATATGAAGAATTTTGAGAATCAGGACCAGGGTCAACTTTAAACATGCCTTTAAGGGGCGAAGTGTATTCTTCTGGATTTTTGTAAAGAAATTTCTCTCCTTCTGTACCATCTCTTGCAATTTTACAATTTTTGTTGTAACTAGCGACGTAATAATCTAGACATATTGGTTTATCGAGTTCTATAGCCATGCGGGCTGCTTGTAATAATGTTTTGGGTGATGGTGCTATTTGATTTGAATTTGAAGCCTCAGTAATGGCTGCCATTTTTTAAATTATATGTAAATATTTGATTTAAAACATTGAACGCATTTAAGATTATGTTGAACAAAGGAAATTATAAATGTCAGTATTATACGAAACAAAAGCAGGTTTGTTATTAAATTCGTTATTACTATATTTTGAAAACAAGGTAAATATGGAATCATTAGTTGAAATACTACAGGACCGATCATTAGTATCTTTACGCATGATAGATTGGTTTGTTACAAAATATTCACGTGTCCGGCATTTACAATATGATGTGAATGGAAAACCTTTCGCGGTATATTCGAATTACAAATCACAATTGAAAGCTTATTCAAAAAGACAGATGGATCCATTTTGTCGACGAGATCGTATTGTGTTGAGAAAACATGGTTCTGAATTGACAACAACAATAGGTCAAATGAATTTTTTTCGCTGGGCTATTGAGAATCAAATTTTAAAGTATATATATGAGAACTATGATGTATTGGAGAAAGAAATGAAAAGTGAGAATAAACAGAAGACCAATTTATCTAGGAAAAAAAATAATTCAAACCAGAAACGTTCATTTTCAAGGACTAATAGTTCAATGACTGTTAATTTTGATTAGTTTTCAATTATTCTTTTAATATTTGCATAAATATCAAACACATCTCTCAAATCAATGGAATGAATATCAGGATATTTTTTTGTGATGAATTCAAAAATATCTTTCATTTTATCGAAATGTACAAAGGGTGATTCTGTTCGTTTGGGTTTGTTTGAGCTGGAACATGGTATTTCTTTTATATTTTTAAGTATATTATCTATACCAGATGGTTCTTCATATAATTCAGAACTTGTATATTTAACAGATTTATTTTCAGATATAGTTTTGTATATCAGAATTAAAGAAGATACTAGTGTAAACACATTAACGTCTTTGTTTTGCGAAATAATATGTTTTTTAACAAACGCATCAATAAGAATTTGGGATAAATCATCAATATCCGGATTGTTTGACTGTTCTTGATTCATATTCTACTGATTTATCTATATTTAATAATAAGTTCTTAATGTATTGTTTTATATCTCTTTTAAATTGTGGTATAGATTTTGGATTTTGTTTATCTAGTAGTATCCATACTAATATGCTAAATATCAATGACATATATATAGATACATATACGTCTTTTGTAGATAAGAAACATATAGCAAAAACAACGAGCCATTTCATAAATTTGTATGAAAAAACACCCTTAAAAATATTTTGAACATCACTTATAACATATGATGAACCCATATTAATTAAAAGTGTTAACATAGCATTTATCCAATTACTGTTAATAATTTCAATCATATTTGTATTTATATTTTAATTAGGAATTAGAGTATCCATTAAGAATGTCTAAAGAAATCACTAGTTGGTTACTGACATTAATGATATCTTCATCATTATTAATATCTAATGGTAAGTGTTTAATATTATCGAAATAAGTATCTAATTCTATAGTGATATGTCCATCAATGTCTCTGTTAATATTTGATATGTGGTGTTCAGATTTTTCCAGAGAACTATGGTGGTCGTCTATCAAAGTATTATTGTTTTTATTAGTAGTAGTATCGTTGAAAACAGTACTATCAAATAAATCAACAGTTTTATTTTTTTTTGATATTGCTATGAGCAATTCCTGGTCTGGGTCAATAAAGATATTATTATATTCTATTCCCATATGAAAGGTTTCTGGATATGTGTTACGAATTAAATAGGCATCATGCGCGAGGTCTTCGGGTGATGCCTCCATGCCCTGCGGCCAGAGAGAGATATAACTTAATCCATTAATTCCATTGTTTGATGCAATATACAAATAGTTGTTACTAAAGAATATACCACATGGATTTTCAATCATTTCAATATTTCTAATAAGTCGCGGCTCCGCATTTAGTTGACTTGTTTCAAACATAAGAATATTTCTGGAATGGTAACAGGTAACAAACAAAATTTTATAATTGTCATTATACAAAATTTGTCTAGGTTCCTTTAATAAATACGAACTATATGTATATTCTACAAATGGTAGAGTTTTGTCACTAATATTCATTGTTATTAGTGTGTTAAGTATTCTGGATATAATAAACACACGATTACCAGAATTTGTAGTAACAATTCTGTGACTACCTTTAAAACGTGAATCAAAAACTTGACCTATAACTTTAAAATTATGTGTATTAACAATAAATAGTCCAAGATCGTTAACAATATAAATATAGTGTTGATAACAATCAACGGTCGCCCCTGGTATTTCTAAAGTCTCGAGCGTCTCGCTCCCGTTGACTATAATAGATTCTTCTAAAGATGTGATGCAAAATAACAAATTACCGGAATTATCCGTAAAATAATCAAAATCGGATGCATCTGACAAATCCTCAATGATAGTACTGATAACACCACCACTAATATCAATATTATATAACGCGGTTGATGTTAATGCATATAAACTCTTTTGTTCTGAATTAAATTTAATTTGACAGGCAAATTCAAGCCAGTCTTCTGGTCCTATATTAACGGATGCACCCAATGGTTCTGGTTCGGGTTCTGGTTCCGGTTCAGGTTGAGGTTCGGGTTGTGGTTCTGGTTCTGGTTCAGGTTGAGGTTCCGGCTGAGGCTCTGGTTCTGGTTGTGGTTCTGGTTGTGGTTCTGGTTCAGGTTGAGGCTCTGGTTCTGGTTGTGGTTCTGGTTCTAGTTGTATTCCATTAGGATCTAATGCAAAAACAAAATAGTTAGAATTATTTGGATTACCAAATCCTAATTCTAATGATAGCCCAACTTGGTTTGTATAATTTGAATGTGAATCTATGTCGTTATTTGAATAAGAAATTGTTGGGATATTATCTAAATCTTTCCATTTAAATGGTGATGCGAAAATAGTGTTAATTGAGCATATAGATGACCGCTCGGATGCTGAACCAAAGTAAAATTCAAATTCAAATCTAACATCAACAGAAAAATTCGATTCATCGAGTATTTTTGATAGGGCGCTAAAATTGAAACTAACTGTTGTATTTTTATATTTGCTTGCATTTACTGATTTATTATCGAATGTTTTATATAAATTACCATTAATATATATTGCTGGAATAAAAGTGACTAAACCTGATATATAATTATCTATAACTAAATCTAAATTAAAATTATCTCTGAATTCATAAGATATAATTTTAGAAAAATGTAATTGTTCTGAAATAGGAATATTGGAACGCGTGGCGTCCCGCGCGCGCTCGACCCTATCCGCAAATTTAATGCATGAACATTCTGGTTGTTGGTCTGACACCGAATAGTCAATGAGCTTAATGTCTGTGAGTGTATCATAATAAAAAATTCTTGGTACATTAATGTAATTAGAATCATAGTTTACAGAATATCCATTGTCTTCTAAAATTCCTAATGTTATAATACTAATGCATGATTGTTGGGTTAATGTGTGAATCATAATATCATCAGGGTATAATGGTGCAGTTTGGTTTATGCAGAGTCGACCGTGCTGGTCTATGGGAATACTATCATAATCTTCATATATATTATAAGAATGTGTAATAAGATTATAATTTTCAATTCCTTTTTTTCCTATATAAACCCCATTAGATATAAATTTTTGAAAATTACAAGTAATCATATAGATAATTTCCTGTAATAAGACAATTGTTAATGGAGATGTTGATAGATTGGCGAACACTAATTTCGTATCAATATTTGAGAATAAGAAATCACGATTTATTTGAATGAGCCTATTTGTCAAAGAACTTCTAATTAATTCGTGTTCATTTTCAAAACAACATTCTTCAATAGTTATTGGTAAATTAGAAGTTTGTATGCTATCATATGATAAGATTATATCTTTTAATAAAGTGGTTAAGACAGTCACTGATTCTTTAAGTTGATTTGATGAGTTTGCCGCGAATTCCAATTTAAGATTAAAGTCATATAATACTGGTTTAATTTTGGGTTTACCCATTAAAACGCGTCTTTTTTCAAGAACAGAAGTAATGTTAGTTAATTTATGTGAAATAGTGCCAGAATTGATGTGTTCGTGTAAAACACGCGATGCAATTGCAAATGTATTAAAATTAATACCATCATCTTCATCTAGTGTGTTATGACATGCTAATGCTTTTGATACATATTCTCTTGATTGCGAAAAGGAAGTATTACCAATTGATATATTTAAACTTTTAGCGATACTGTTAATTGTAGAGCTAATTTTATTTTGGTTATTGAAGGAGAACGTTTCGTTCGCGATAGCAGTGGCTAATTTAGTACTTATAATTGATATAGAAACGGGTTTATTAGAGAATTCATTTATAAGAGTATAAATCGTTTTAATAGTTGATGTGATTTGTAATGATTTTATTCCTGCATTCACATTATTTGTATTGATATAATCAGAATCAATATTTTCAACACATAATATTTTAGAGAATAATTCATATGCATCCTGAATGTATTGGGTGGGGATGACGTCGTCGCCGCTGTTTTTTTTTGTGTGGAATATTAAATAATCTGCTATTAAAGTTGTGATAGGAGTGATATATAATTCGTTATCGTCTTTGACGACGGCTTTCAATTCTATAATATTTGGTGCATCATATGATATATCGATTCCTTTGTATGCAGTAGCGATCGTGCCTTGCCTGGAACCGATTTTATATTCGAATAGACCATTTATATCCGATAAAGTTGTATATAAATGTTTTCCTTTTATGGTTCTTATTGCAATAGTAGCATCTCTGTATGCGTCAACAGCGCGCGCGGCACCAACTGCCGCGTGGAGCTGTTCCGGTGGCTCTGGAAATTTTAATTTATTTTTTGGAAATATTAGTGTATTATTTTTTGTAAAAGAGTTATGCACATTATTTGCAACTATTTCTAAATATCCTTTAGAATTAATTCTTGCGTTTATAATTTGTAATTTATCAATACTATCATCAAAGTGTGTAAATGGATTGAAAAAATCAATACTTAGTTTTTGAAAACTAGTTGTTTGATGAAATGTAATTTCGGATGATGATATATATGTATTGTGTGTAGGATTTGTATCAGCTAAATATAATGTAAAAGTGACGTCCTTATTGTTATATATGTTTGTTGGTATATGAATCTGACTAAATGCTGATAGCTCATCTATTGATACATATATAATGTGATTAAAATTTGTGAATGATTTAATAATTGCGATGGGTATATCAAGTCTAAATTGACTAAATCCTTTGACATGTTTAAGACATTCGGAAAATGAACATCCTCCACGTCCAGCAATTTCATGCTTAATATATCCAATAATATCTCCTTTTGGTTTTGTTGTATCATACGGTGGATATGACAAACCATCAAAAGTAAACCCAGCAGTATTGTCCTGTCCATATAAGTTAAATTCACTATTTTCATAGTATGGTATGTTTTCATATTTAGTATCAACATATCCGAATTTAATGCTAAAATTCCAAATACTTTCGGATATTCTATTATTTTTAGAGAATGTATTTAATGTAAAGTGTTCATTTTTTTTTAAATCAATATCAACTTTCTTATTTGACGATGTAACATTGAAATAGTCTTTGTTAATATTCATAATAAAATATGTTTTTTTAATTTTGAGTTTTGGCACAATAAGTTAAATTAGATAATGTATGAGTTAATATTAAAAAGAAGTTTAGGTAGAACTGGTAACTGTATGATTTGTATAATGAATGCTATAAAGTATGCAATGGAGAATCATATTGAAAAAATATCTTTTGAAGACATGAATTGGATGGGGCCAAGTTTGCTTCCAAAAGGCCCAAACAAAAATGCAGCAATATTTACAAGTTATGAAATAAATATAGATCCTTCTGATTTTAAGGGTGATAAACCTTCAGAGAGCAATGTTGGTCGTCGTGGATGTGTAACCAAAATAGGTGATGGCAAATTCAGTTCTTGGTTTGTGGGATTTTATACTGCGGAAACTTCTTTTGAGGATAGAATGCATATATGTAAAAAATATTTAAAACCATTATTTGATTTTACTGCGCGACAACTTGGTGAAAAAGATCTGGTAATACATCTTCGAAGTGGTGATATAATGGGAAAGGGTCATTATGGTTATCTTCAACCTCCTTTATCTTTTTACATAAAAATTATAGAATTGAAATCTTGGGACAATATATATATATTAACAGAAAGAGATAATAATCCATGTCTTAGAGAACTAATAAAAAGATATCCTAGTATAATTACCTTTCTAGATTCTGTAAAAAGATGTCCAGGTGAAGGTTTTGGTTTCAAACACGATTTAGGATATTTAATTGGTTGCCAGAATTATGCTGTTTGCCAATCATCGTTATGTCCTTTGATAATTCAATTGAGTGATTCAATAAAAAATGTATATATACCTTCTTATATGCTTAAAACCGATGGTAAATATGGTTTAAGAGAGCATCCAATATGGTGGAGTAAAGATTTTATGAATAAAAAAGATGTTTATGAATATTGTGGAAAAACATACAATATTTACAATTATGATAAATATTCCGATACTAATGAGAATATACATGAATATGAAAAACCAGAAAATATTAAGAATCTACTTGAATATGGAATCAACGATGATAATAAAAAAAATTGAAATGATTAATGGATGAAACATTAGTAGATTTATTCTATTTTATAACAATCGGCGTTCCTCCTAGAAACATGTCAAAAAATACTAAATTGGCAAGCGCAACTAATAAAACAATTAAAATGATATTTAACGTACAAAATGATAAACCTGCATTATTTTCAGGTGATGATTTTGAAAAGTTATTGGAACATATCAAAAGAGTAGGTGAATTATATCAGGATGTAGTTCTGAAGTATTTTTCTCAAAGCAAATTGGTTATTGATTTGTCAGACGAAGCAAGAGAAATGAGAAAACAATTATACGAAAAAGGTTCTATAAAGACAATATCTTTATTGTATCCATCATCACCACAAGTCAGCGAAATGTCAATATTTTCATTAAATGGGTCCGGAAACGGTGGTTTAGTAAGTATAACAGAAAATAATAACATAAATGTAGTTTATCCGGGTCAGTCTTTTAGGCTTTCAGATGTAGTAATTGGATTTTCAAATAATGAAACATACATTTTCAAAGTAACATCTTTGGATGAAATTGAGTTGGATGCGGATATTATTCCGATAACTTGGAATATGCCATTACATACACAGATATATCGTTTTTTCTTTCCAAATGAGTTTGATGTAGCTCAGGTTAGAGCTACAAAAAATATGATAGATGAAAAAGGTTTAGAATATGTTATAAATTATTATATATCAAAGACATTGGGATTTGTTGCGTGATGACGCGATGAATATTGATATCTGACAAGGGGTCTAAATCATTTGGTCCAAAATTACCTTTAATATGTTGTCCTAATTGCATAAATATTTTGTATGTATTCGATATATAAGGACAGTAAATATTATGTTTTAATGATAGGCTTCTAAATTCAAAGTTGAAATAATGTCGTAAATGATTAATGTCATCTATTAATTTCACAACTTGCTTTTCCGTATTCTCGGTGTCAGCGTCGCTAGACCACAATAATCTAATATACTCTTCAATAGTATTAGAGAATGTGTGTAATATATTAAACACGTCTTTGTATTTTTCAGTTTTATTGTATCTAAGTCTCAATATTTTTTTAAAAGATTTTTCAGAAATGTTGTTCGATAAGAAATCGACTCTAAGTTGTTCCGTGTTACCAGTACATAATTGATTCCAATGTATAATTTCATCATTAAGAAGTATGTTAATAAACCGTAGCAATATTTTAAAGATTCTTCTTATAGGGTGTTTTGAATTACCATACAATATAGAAATATCATCACGATTATTAAGTATATAGCCGTTTACCTTTTTAAAGAGTGATTCTTTTATTTTGAAAGGGATAAGATCAGGATTAATTAATTCACATTCTTGTTCAGAACGACCGATATGTCTTGCCCATTCAAAATAATGGGGATTATGAACTTGGCCGTACAGCACATTACCAGTGCGCCATGAAAATGGTGTGTTACAATTTGTACAATACATTTGATCACATCCATTAATTTTTGTAATTAGTAAAGAACAAGATGGACATGGGTGTGCTGTCTTGAGAAGTGCAACTGTTCTAATGTCTTCACCAATACAGACATGATTTGCGTGGTTTACTTTGTAACAATGTGGACATATCTGCGTTGCACATTCACAGCATTGCCAGTTTGAATTAATTAATCCATTACATTCTTTGAGAATACAATGCATTTTAAAGTTGAAAGTATTAATAGTGTTCAAATCCTTTAAATTAGACTGAATTTTTGTTTTAATATTTTCTTGTATTTTTGCTCTGCGGTGACATGTATTGCCGTTTTTAAAAATACGAATTAACATATTAGATATTTTTAGGTGATCGAGGAGAATATGCCTTTTTTTATTTTTCAAAATAATGGAATAACTCTCTTTAAAGAGACGTTTTTCTCTATTATATAGTATATTTTCTAAATGTTTATTATATTGATTATTGATAAATTTTTTTTGTAGGTTGGAGTGTAAGTAGTCAATATCAAAATATGTTTTGCAGTTCATACATTTAGGTAAATCAGAAACAGATAATATATATTTTTGTACACAATTTCTGCAAACACGGATATCACAATGATAGCAAGGTATATTACCACGTAATGATTTTTTAAACGTCATTTTCTCACAACATATCTGACATTCCATTGTTTATAATTACTAAGTTATTACTTAAGCCCGGTGCGCTGGTGCACACACTGAGTGGCAAAAAAATGACACAATATTTGTTCTATGTGCTGTATATTTAAAATAAAAAGATGTCAAAGAATATGATTCCAGGATATGATTATTCTATGAACTATACTTCCCATGTGTCGCCGGTGGAGCGCGCAGTGGTAAAAGTATTAGATGAAAAGGTTGTTATAAAAACGTCTGAAATTAAGTTTCAAATCGGTGAACCGCGCTGTGTTACCTTAAATATTATAAATAAGTAGTTAATGAAAGATGAACATTATATAAAATTATTGAAGAAATGTTCAAAAGAGCATGCTAAAAAAATAAAAGTAGTACAGCAAAAGGTATTTATTCATTCTAAAGTGTTAGATAGTATTCATTCTGCGATTATGAATCCCGATGCATTTTTTACTGCATTATCAATTTATTCATCATTAAAGCCTCGAATCCCACCTCCTGATGATTTAGCATATGTAATGGCTTTAATAATTATGTGTGAGCCATTTTTATTAGATAGCAAACATGGAAAAAAATGGTTAGAACATTT
>CERS01183800.1_pt1 | contig 13869 bp, 10 predicted proteins | sample 356251 | NCBI WGS metagenome assembly CERS01 (sample SAMEA2621020, study PRJEB7988) | marine metagenome | isolation source: saline water (ENVO:00002010), including
CATTTCATCCCATATTTCAGATGGAGATTCATAATTGAATTGTTTTTTTAAATCAATTGAGAGTTTTTCAGCAATTTTATTTGCTATTAATTGAATTATTTCCCAATCAGGTTTTGATTTTCCAACAGGGTTTATTGCTGCTCTTACTCTTTGCACTCTTCTTTCGCTATTAGTGAAAGTTCCTTCTTTTTCAGCAAAACTAGACGCTGGTAAAACTACGTCTGCAATTTGAGCTGTTTCATGTAAAAACAGGTCTTGAACAACTAAAAATTCTAATTTTTTAAATGTTTCTTCAGCATGAGTTAAATCAGGTTCACTTAATAATGGATTTTCTCCTGTAATGTACATTGCTTTTACTATACCTTCATCAATCTTTTTGATCATATCTGTTACTACATATCCGTGTTTGATTGGCAGTTCGTCAGTTTTCCATTCTTTTTTAAATTTATTTACTGTTTGTTGATCAATGACTTGATAACCTGAAAAAGAATTTGGCAGACAACCAGCATCTCCACATCCTTGTACATTATTCTGACCTCTTAAAGGCGATATCCCTGATCCTGGTTTTCCCAATTCTCCAGTTACCAATGATAGATTTAAAAGAGAGTGAGCATTTGCAGTTCCATTTGTATGTTGAGTAATACCCATTCCCCAAATCAAACAAGACCCTCCAAATTTTGGTTTTGCGTAAAACTCAGCAGCTTGGATTATATCTTCTGCTTTTACTCCAGTAATTTTTTCAACTTTTTCTGGGCTGTATTCATTTATTATTTTTTTCCACTCATCATATCCTTCAGTTCGCTCTGAAATAAATTTATTATTTTGTAGATTTTTATCTAAAATAACTTTTGCTATGCTGTTTAGTAATGCAACATCTGTTCCTGGCTTTGGGCGAAGCCATAAATCAGCGTAATCACACATTTCAATTCTTCGAGGATTGATAATAATTAATTTAGCTCCTTTTTCAATTACAGCTCTCCTCATTCTTGAAGCAGCGACAGGATGGTTTGAATTTGCATCTGATCCAGCAATAATCAAGCACCCAGCCTCCTCGTAGTCTATATAAGAATTACTAGTAGCTCCACTGCCTAAAGATTTTAGCATAGCTTCCACTGAAGGAGAATGGCATAGTCTTGTGCAATGATCAATGTTATTACTTTTCATTACAACTCTTGAAAATTTTTGTTGTATATAACCGTCTTCATTAGTTGCTTTCGCAGAACACAATGTAGCAAATGAATTACCAATATATCCACTTAATTTGTCAGCTATCAAATCTATAGCTTCTTCCCATGAAGACTCGAAAAATATTCCATCTTTTTTTATCAATGGTGTTTTTATTCTGTCTTTATGTTGAACAAATCTATATCCGAACCTACCTTTTACACATAACATGCCTAAGCTTGATTTGTTATTAGGGTCGTCAGTGACATTTACCATTTCGTTATTTTCGTCAACTTCTATATTAATACCACAACCTACACCGCAGTATGGACATGTTGTGGTTACCGATTTTTTAACATTTTTTGGTTCAGGTTTTTTCTTTATAGCACCTGTAGGGCAAACTGATAAACATTGACCACAAGTTGTACATACAGAATCCGCTAGAGGTTCGTCGTTAAAAGTACCAATTTTTGTATTTTTACCCGTTCCAAGAATATCTATTGCACCAATAAATTGAGCACCTTCTTGGCAACCTGTTGTGCATCTTCCACATAATATGCAATCTTCCATTGCTATATCAAATACAGTATTACTGTTATCAGTTTTTTCTCTTTTTCTACTAGAGTATTTATTGTCATTAACTCCGTAATGATTTACAGCTTTACTTAAGTCTTTATAATCTTTTTTAGATTTACTTTTTGTTAACATACTTGAAGTTAAAGACAATACATTATTTCTTATTTTATCTAGATTCTCACCATATGTTTTTATTTTCATTCCATCACTTACTGGTTGTGAACAAGAGGCTGGTAAACCTCTGATTCCTTCAATTTCTACAAGGCAAGTTCTACAAGCTCCTAAGGCTTTCATATCTTGGTCTTTACACAACTGAGATATGTATTGCTTATTCTTATTTATTGCATCAAGCACAGTATAATTTTGTGGAACAGATATTTTTTTTCCATCTATATTTATATTTATTTTTTTCATATTATCTTTAATCATAAAAATATTTTAGATAGCTAATTATAGGATTTCCAGCTGCTTGCCCTAAGCCACAAAGTGAAGCTAGGTTAACTGTTTCTGCTAACAAATTCAATTCGTCTTTATATTTTTCTTTGTCTGAAATTGGTTTTATTTGCTTTAATTGCTCTACTAATCTTGGAGTACCTTCTCTACATGGAGTACATTTCCCACAAGATTCATCTGCGTTATACTCAGCTAAATTAATAATAATATCTATTGGGTCAATTGTTGAATTTATACCAATAAAACCTCCAGCTCCCATCATTATTCCACTTGAATTCAAAAAACCACCTTTAAGACTTGTATCAAATTCAGATCTTGGCAATAATCCACTGGACGGACCTCCGATGGCTAAGTATTTAATTTTATCAGAAGGGTTTTCTAATTTTACTTTATCTAACAAATCATTAATTGTAATTCCCATAGGAATTTCAATAATTCCATTCATTTTGAAATGTCCACTCACACTTAATAATTTTGTGCCAGGGAAATCTTTAATACCAATTTTTTTATACTCTCTTACAGAGTGATTTAAAATATAAGTAACATTACATAATGTTTCAGCATTATTAATTATAGTAGGTAAACTAAAAACTCCTTTTTCAGTAGGGAAGGGAGGTTTTAATCTTGGTTCCCTTCTTTTACCTTCCATTGTGTTAAGCAGAGTTGTTTCCTCACCACAAACATAACCCCCAGCTCCAGATTCTAATTTTATTTTCAATTTATAATCAGAATCAAAAATCATACCATTCTTATCGATAATATTATTTTGTTGCATTTTTATTAAAGAATTTTTTAATGTTTGAAAACTTTTCTCTGCTTCTCCATTAATATAAAATACTAGATCACTACAATTGTTTGCATATGCAGCTATAATTGCTCCTTCAATTAACATATAAGGCATATTCTCCATTATCAATCTGTCTTTAAATACTCCAGGTTCGCCTTCTTCACAATTAACAATTAAATATTTTTGAATTGATTTATTACCACTAGCCATTTTCCATTTTGTGGCAGTTGGAAAGTAAGCGCCTCCTCTTCCTTTAAGGCCTGACTCTTCTATAATATTTATTATGTCCATAGGTTTTTTATTTAAAGTTTTTCTTAAAGCATCAAATTTATAAATCGAATTATAGGATTCAAAGTTCTTTTTTTGATTTATATTCTCTAGTAACACAGGTTTATCAAGTATCCCGGAGGAATCGATAATTGGCGTTTTTAATGAATTTGTCTTTGTATACTTCCCGTTTGATTTAGAGTATAAATTATGATTTTGAATTGCTATTGGCCCCTCAAAGCATTTGAATTTACAATCTGTTGTATTATCACTAACTTTGTCATTCTTAATGTAACAAGAGAGGCCAGTACATTCTTGAAGTTCAGAGTTTATCGATGTGTGAATTTCTGGATAACTCGTTATGGCACCAAATATTTCACTTTTAGAAACTTTTAAGTATCTAGATAACACAAGCATGTCATTTTCTGATACGAAACCATTTTCTTTTTGAATCATGTGCAATGATTGAAGAAGAGAACTTTTTTGTGGTTTAAAGTTACTGATTAATAATTCTTTTGTATTTTTGTTTTGATTGTCTTGCATTTCAACTTATATTCAAAGATTTAAGTTTGTTATTGGGTATATTACCATTCTTATCCCATTCTCTGAAATGATAATAATTACTAATCATTGAATCCAAGAAGTTTTTAGATATGATTTGATTTTTTTTGTTATTACTTTCAAGTAATCTTTTTGGTAAATTGTCATCAATCCTTGACCATCCATTTTCGATATTAAACAATTTTTTTAAATTATTTATTCTTTCTCCAGCAATTTTAATATGATTTTCTGTAAATCTTTCCCCTGTTATTAATGAATATATATCGGAACTTTCAGCATATAAATCATCAAATGATTTTCTTAGGAACTTACACCATATCATTGAATCTATAACAGCAGATAAATCTTCGCTTTCTTTTGTTTTTTTTGCAATAAGTGTCGGATCTTCGAATATTTGTTTATTATTAAAATCAATGTCATAAGCACTTGCTCTGTTATGACATGCCCCTTTTGTACTTACGGATAAAGCTAGAGCTAAAGCTGGTAAATTTCTTGGGTCATATGAAGGTATTTCAAGCCCTTTAACATGCATTGCGTACAAATTAGAATTTTTTCCAGTAATATCTGATGCTAATTTTGATCCTTCAGCTAATAAATTCCCAATTGACTTTCTATAAGCAATGTCTTTTATCAATTTTAATAATTTTGATTCTGAGCTAATATCTATATTGTGTTTGAGATGACCATTTTTTGAAGCTTCTATAGCCCATCCTATTGTCACACCTGTGCTTATGGTATCCATACCTAATTCATCGCAAAGCCTCGCAGCTCTAATTACCCAATTTGGATTGCTTACTCCGATATTTGATCCTAAACTTGCAGTAGTTTGAAATTCAAGTCTTGATTTTATTTTTGCATTTTTATCATTTGTTACAAAAATTTTTTCACATCCAATTGTACAATTGGCACAATGAGCTTTTTCAGAAAAATGATTTTTAATTAAATTTTCACCTTCAATCTTTTCTGATTTCTTGAATATAGATTCTGAAAAATTATTAGTTGGGAGCATTTCTAATCTATTTAATAATGACATATTTATTGTTGTTCCCGTTGTTCTGTATTTCTCTGTACTCTCTCCTAGACTTTTTTTGGATAATTTTTTTCTTATTTCGTTAATTTTTTGTGGCTCAGATATTGAAATGTTTATATCCCCACCTACTGCAATTGCTTTAATATTTTTTGAACCCATAACTGCCCCAACTCCTGTTCGTGCAGCCATTCTCCCTCCATCATTTTTTATTCCAGCAAACCTTACTAAATTTTCACCTGCAGGACCTATTGTTGCATAAGAATAATTATTGCCGATTTTTTTATTCAAAATTAATTCTGTTTCACTTGTGTGTTTTCCCCATAATTTTGATGCGTCTATAAAATTTATATCTGAGTTTGATATTTTGATTAATTCTTTTTTATTTGATTTACCTATGATTACTAATGCATCAAATCCCGTTTTTTTTAATTTGTCTGAAAAATGACTTGATGACATTGAGTCTCCTATAAAATCAGTAATTGGTGATTTTGTGGCAATGGAAAATTTACTTGTTGTTGTTAGCTTTGTTCCTGTTAAGGGACTTGATGCAAATACAAGTGGATTTTGTGGCGCTAATGAGTCTACTTTTGGAGATGAATATTTATACAATAAATATGTACTTAATCCTGTACCTCCAATATAATTTGCAAGTATTTCTCCATCTAATGGTTTTTCTTCAGAAGTATGGTTGTTTAAATTGATTAATAAGTATTTGTTATTATATCCTTGCAAAAATTAACCTCCAGATTGGCTGCTAAATATAAGAATAGAATCATTATTTTTTAATGAAAATGATTGTTTTGATGTGTTTTTTATTCCATTAATTCCAAAATTATAGCTTTTTTTTAACTCACAGGTGTTCTTTTCAATTATTGTATCAACAAATTCAGGGATGGCTGTAGCTATTGTTTCTACTAGATCTTTTTCTTTTATATTTTTTTCTATACATAGATATATGTGATTTCTTTTAGCAATTAATTTTGCTGTCCCAAAAAATTCTATTTTAACTTTAATTTTATTCATTTGATAATATTTGATTTGCTTTATCTAGATCCGTGTCGTAATTAATATTGAAAAAACTTTTTGTATTCAATTCGATTTGATTTATATTTTCCTCTTTAAGGATTTTTGTATTACATTTATCGAATATTTTTGAAATTTTATATTCTTTTTTTATTAATTGTTTTTTAATTATAGGTAAGCAATTTTTACTATAAATAGCGTGCGTTGAATGTTTAAATCCATTGGTTTCAGGTATGATAATGTCATGTTTTGGACTGATATTACTTTTCATAAATGAAATTATTTCCCCTGATATAAATGGCATATCACAAGCGAAGACTATAATATTTTGGCTGGGCGATTTTTCTAATCCACTATAAATTCCACCAAGAGATCCTGCATTTTTGAACTTATCCACAATAAAACTTACATCATCTATAAAAGATAAATCTTTTTTTCTTGTGTTTTCATTAATCACTATACTTATATTATTAACATGCTTACTTATAGCGTAGATAACATTTGATATTAATGGTTTGCCATTAAACGATTCCAAAGCTTTATCTCTTCCAAGTCTCTCACTTTTTCCACCTGCTAAAATAACTCCATGTATCGAATTTTTCATTTAATTACCTGACCTGTATTTTTTGTATTATATCCTCCAATAGAATTTATAGAGTTTATAAATTCTTTTGAGTTAATAATATCTAATAATTTTTGCATGTAATCTAACTTATATACATTTTCTGGTATCACAATATCAAAGCGTTCTTCTTTTAGTGGGACAAATCCTAAATTATACGCATGTGCAGAAGACATAATTCCTATTCCGTAATCTGCGTTTTTAGAATGAATTGCATATGATACTGCAAGATGAGAATTTTTTTCATTATCATATCCTTTTATATTTTCAGGATTTATATTTGCTTTTTGTAATAAATGATCAAGTAAAATCCTTGTTCCAGAGCCTTTTTGTCTATTAACAAAAACTAACTCAGAATTATTGAAATCTTCTAAGTTTTTGATATTTTTAGGATTGTTTTTAGGAACTATTATTCCTTGGATTCGGTCAACAAGAGTTATTGTTTTTACTTTATTGTTTTTAATGAATTGATTTATATATGATGTGTTGTACTGATTTGTTTCAGGATCAAAAATATGTGTTCCTGCTATATGGCATAAATTTTGATCTATGGCTAACAACCCTCCTAAACTTCCTATAGGATTTATAGCCATATCGTACCCTAATCCTTGCTTTAAAAGAAAAGATTTAAGCAAATCTAGTACCAGATCATGGCTCCCACTGCATATGATTGTATTGTTTATACTTTCCATATTTGTTAATGGAGATAGTTCTACAATTTCGTTCTTTTGATAACCTTCGACATTTTTTGGTATTTTTATTAAGCAATTTGCTTTTTGAATTGAACTTATTACACCAGCTCCACCAGGTAAGGGAACAGCTACATATTCTGAATTTATTTTACCGACGCTAGCTCTTATATATTCATCTTCTCCAATTGAAGAGTTAAGTTTCCTTGTTAACTTTGCTTTTAAAGGTTCATTTTTATATATTTTATATTTTAGTTTCTTTTCGATTAGAGGTTTTATTATTAATTCGTTTATTAGAATTGCTGATACGGGATATCCTGGCAGTCCAATTACTGGCTTATCTTTTATTTTACCTAAAATAACTGGATGCCCAGGTTTGATCGATATTCCATGTACTATTACTTCTCCAAGTTCTTCTATTATTTCTTTTGTATAATCCTCAGATCCAGCTGAGGACCCTGCGCTTACTATTATTAAATCGAAAATCTCTACAGCTTTAGAAATTTCATTTTTTATATCTGTTTTATTATCTTTTATTATTGGAGAAGTATCAGTAATTACTCCTATTTCATCTAACATGCCATTGATAACGTAGCTATTAAATTCTATTAAATCCCCTTTGGAATATTCATCTCCTAATTTAATTAGTTCATTCCCAGTTGGAATAAATTTAGAGCTAAGAGGTTTTTTTATTTTTATTTTATCTACACCACCTGCAAGACATACTCCTATGTCAAAATGATTTATTTTAGTGTTTTCAGGAATTATCATCTCAGACTGGATTAAATCTTCTCCTATTTCTCTTACATTATGCATAGAAGGTACAGACGAAAAGATTTTGACTTTTTGAGCTGATATTTTAGATATGTCTTCAATCATAATTACTGCATCGTGATTATCATCTAATGGGTCCCCTGTATCTACCCAAAAAAAATCTTTTTGTGTTAATGTTAACGGAGAAGTTTCAGTTGCTCCGATTGTTGATTTGTGGTTAATTGAAATTCCATCCATTGCAGCCAGGTTAAAATTTGGAGAAGAAATTTTTGCAAATACAGGTTCGTAAGTTATTTTATTATTTGAATTAGTAACTTGGATCTCTTCATGATCGATAACACTCAGATAGTTTTTAAGAGAATTGAAATATTTTTCCAAAGCTATTTCAATAGGAATATCATCCAAATAATAGTTTCTGTTTGTATTATTATTCATAATTACTTACCTTAACAGTACTGTTTTTGTATAGCCCTCTTTTTTCAGAAGGTACAGTGATATATCCATCAGAATGAACCAATGTATTTATCAAATTAGATTTTCCTAATATTGGTTGTGCATAAGATATCCCATCTTTGACAGATAATTTTACTGGAACATAATCAACTCTTCCTGTATGAGAACTTATATCATCGTTTAACTTGCATAAAATATATGGTTCTAATGGCTCAAAATTATATGTTTTATATATTATGGGTCGAATTATATTAGTAAAAATCATGCTTGCTGAAACAGGATTTCCAGGTAGTCCTATGATTATTTTTTTGTCACAAATCGCAAGTATAGTTGGTTTCCCAGGTTTTACTGACACTCCGTGTACAAGAATTCCTGGTAAACCTAAATTACTAATTACTTTTGATGTAGTATCTCTGTAGCTTATTGAACTACCTGCAGAAAATATAAGGATGTCACATTCATTGAAAGCTTTTTTTGCCTGCTCTAGTTGAGACTCGAAATTATCAGGCATTATAGGAAAATTTTTAACTTTATGTCCTATTGATTTTATCAAGGTGGAAATTGTGTAAGTATTTATGTCTCTAATTTTAGCTGGTTGTAAATCTTCTGAAGGATCAAGTAATTCATCTCCGGAAGATAAAACTCCAATTATTAATTTTTTATAAACTTTTAAACTTGTTATGCCAGATTCAAGCATACTCCCAATGTCTTGAGATCTTATTTTATGCCCTTTGGATAATATAAGATTATTTTTTTTTGTTTCTTCTCCTTTAAAAATAATATTTTCTCCAACAGAAAGTGATTTTTTAATTTCGATAAAATCATCATTTAAAATTTCAGTGTCTTCTTCCATAATTACCGAATCAGCACCTTCTGGAATCATCCCACCTGTAAATATTCTTGAGCATTCTCCATTTTTCAATTTTTCGTTTGGAGTATATCCCATTTTTATTTCTTCAATCACTTTAATATAATTGGGAGAAGAACTTGAAACCCCACTTGAATCATTAGATTTGATTGCATATCCATCCATTGACGATCTATTAAAATGTGGCAAGTCAGAGTTCGAAGTTACATTTTCTGAGGTTATACGATTATGACAAGAAATAGTGTCGAGCATTTCAGTTTTTAATGAAGGGAAATCATTGTGAGATGTTATTTTTGAGATAGCTTCTGCGGGGCTAACAACTTCGAAGAATTCTGACATATCTATACCAATTTTAGAATTTCATTTAATCTAATATTCAAATTACTTTTATCTATTCCTGAGATTATAGATTCAAATTTTGACTTTTCTGAATATTTTTCTAAATGAATTGGATTATTTGATAATATGATCAAAGCCAATTTCTTTATGTTTTTATTTAATTTAGAGACTGTTTCGTCTTTTTTAATGTCTTCAATTGAATTCACGACTACTATGCAACTAGAATAATTTGAAGATTCATAATTTAAATCAATCTCATATTTCTTCAAATTCTCATCATAAAGTTTTACTTTTAAATCAGAATAATTTATTAAAAGTCTTTTTTCCATTTTAACCCTTCTTCTGTATTTGTTTCAGGATTGTATTCACAACCAATATATCCGTCATAATTTAGTGATTTCAGGTAAGAAAAAAGAAAGCTATAATTAATTTCACCTGTTCCTGGTTCATTCCTTCCAGGATGATCTGCAATTTGAATATGTTTTATCAAATCCAAATTCTCTTTAATAGTGAGCGATAAATTGCCTTCCATAATTTGCATGTGATAAATATCGTATTGAATAAACAAATTATTTGAATTAACTTTATTTAAAAGATTTTTTGCCTGTTTTGTTGTATTTAGGTAAAAACCAGGAATATCAATTGTGTTAACAGGTTCAATTAACAATTGAATGTTTTCTTTCTCTAATGCACTAGATGCAAATTTCAAATTTTCTAATATGCAATTTTCAATATCTTGATCTGAGAAATTACCATCAGGAATTCCTATCAAACAGTTAAGTTTATTACAGTCTAATTTTTTTGCGTATTCTATAGCGATATGAACTCCGTCTTTGAAATCTTGCATTTTATCGGGATTGCAAGCTATTCCTCTTTCTCCATTTTCCCAATCACCAGCGGGAAGATTGTGCAGAGCTTGAATTAAATTGTATTCATCAAGTAATTTTTTTAATTCAGAAGATTCGTAAGCGTAGGGAAACAAATATTCAACAGCTTTAAATTTATTTTCATGAGCTTTTTCAAATCTCTTTAAAAAATCGTATTCTGTGAATAACATTGTTAGATTTGCTGCAAATTTCAATTTGTTTCTCCTCTTTTTAATTTATATTACTTTTATTATTTTCGGGTATTTATTAAGATTTTAAATTATATAATGAAATATATAAATCCTATAATCAAGAAAAGAGAGTGATGATGAGTAAAAAGATTAATATTGGAGTTATTGGAGCAGGGGAAAATACTAAAAAATTTCATATTCCTAATTTTCAAAAATTAGAAAATGTAGATGTAGTAGGTGTTTGCAATCGTTCTTATGAATCTGGAAAGAAAGTTGCTGATGAATTTTCAATAGATAATGTTTATTCAAATTGGATGGATCTTATAGAAGATAAAGATATAGATGCTATATGTATTGGTACGTGGCCATATATGCATGAAGTTTTAGTTTGCGAATCATTAAAGAACAATAAACATGTAATGACGGAAGCTAGAATGACTTTTGATTATGAAAGCGCAAAAAGAATGTTAGAATTTTCCAAAAAGTCACCTAATTTGATATCTCAGATTGTACCGGCTCCAATGACATTAAAATTTGACAAATATATTCGGAAATTGATTGGTCAAAATGAAATAGGAGAAGTAATACAGGTCGATATATCGATTAACCACCAAACACCAATAAGTCTTTCTGGAGGATATCCTGATTTCAATTCGGAAAATCATTGGCGAAGCGATATAGATTTATCAGGTATGAATACAATGCAATTAGGTATTTGGTACGAAGCAATGATGAGATGGGTTGGGTCAGCAAAGAATGTTATGTCAGCATCTGATTTAATAGTTAAAACAAAAAAAGAAAACGATGATTATTCATTTGTAAAGATTCCCGATAACATAAATGTGATTGGAGAATTAGAAATCGGAGGACTTTATAATATTAAAATGAGTACAGTTAAAGGTAATGCTCCAAAAGACTCTGTTTGGATTTATGGCACAAAAGGTACAATTCAATTGGATTGTGTAGATTATGAGTTGTATATTGCAGATGAAACTAATGATTTCAAAAAAGTATCTGTTCCAAATGAGCTTCAATCTTGGTGGAGAGTTGAGGAAGAGTTTGTTAACTCTATTAGAGGTGAAGAAAAAATTACTCATACTACTTTTGAAATTGGTTTAAAATATATGGAATTTGTTGAAGCAGTTAGAAAAAGTGACAAAAATGGTAAAAGAATTGAACTTTTTAATTAGCCAGATCGTCAATTAGTAATTTTATTTTGTCTTTAGTTAAATTACCTGATACTCGCGAAATTATTTTCCCCTCAGGATCAATAAAAAACGTTTCAGGAATTTTTGTCACACCATATTTGATTGTTATAAACTCTTCGTCAATTAACGATAAGAAAGATATATTGTATTGCGAAATGAATTCTTTCGCATCAGCTATGTCTTCATCTATATTTATTCCAATTACTCTAATGCTATCGTTTTCTTTTTGAATTTCATCTAAAATTGGCATTTCTTTTCTGCAAGGAGGGCACCACGAAGCCCAGAATGTGATCACAGTTGGTAATTTGCTTTCAAAGTTAAAAACGTATTTTTCTCCATTGATTTGGGAGGTGGTAAATTTAGGAGCTATTTTATTTGGGTTCTCGATAAGAGAAATATCAGGATTGCTTCTTATTTGATTGAAAAATAAGACAGAAATTAAAAATATAAAAAATAGGATTATTCCTGAAAAAAAAGCAGTTTTTAATTTGAATATGTTTTTTGTTTTCATTATTAACCTATTAATGCATAATATTATAATTGACAATTTGGTTTATTAGAATCTATAATTTTAAATTCCTGGTGATTATGGCGAAGTTGACCCACCCGTTCCCATCCCGAACACGGAAGTGAAACGCTTTTGCGCTGACGATACTGTATTGGCAACGATATGGGACAATAAGTAATCGCCAGGTTTAATTAGAATCAATAAATACCCTTTCTAGGTATTTACTTCAGATAAACCAGTACATATAATAAAGTTCGCAATTTTTTAATTTCATAAGGAAAAAAAGATTAATAATCAAGAAGAATTAACAAAATTACTTGAAGAGTACGAAAAAGATGTTGTTAAGATAAATCGAGGGCAAGTTCTGTCAGGTAAAGTTATGGAACTTAATTATGAAGGAGTGTTAATTAACCTAGGCGGGAAGTCTGAAGGTTTAATACCTAAGTCTGAGATGAGATATATAGAGCAAGAAAAACTTGATAATCTGAAAGTGGGTGACGAATTAATCGTTATGGTTTTAAAAACCGGATTTTCTAGAGGTTCCGATGTAACACCTATCTACTCTTATGATAAAGCATTAGTCAGAGAAGGCTGGGATATCTTAGAGAAAGCACAAAATAATAATGAGCCTGTTGAAGGAATTATCCTTGGATCTAACAAAGGCGGTGCGATGATCGATATCAAAGGTGTTCAAGGATTTATCCCATCATCTCAATTAATGAGCTTTTTTGTGCCTGATGAAAATGTAGAAGACTCATCTGTTGAAATTGATGTTACGGGTAGAAAAAATTTAGAAAAAAATGTTAATTCAAAAATATCTGTGAAAGTTTTAGAAGTTGATCAAACTAGAAATAGGGCAATATTATCAGAAAGAGCTCTGATGCAAGAATTAAAAGATAAAGCTAAGCAAAAAGTTATGACAGATTTGGTTGAAGGCCAAATAGTAAAGGCTAAAATTATTGGCTTAAGCTCATTTGGAGCCTTTGTTGATATAAATGGAGCAGATGGATTAATTCACATTTCAGAATTATCATGGAATAAATTAAATTCACCAAGTGAAGTAGTAGAAGTTGGTCAAGAATTAGATGTCTATATACTTAATTTAGATAGAGAAAATAAGAGAATTGCTCTTAGTATAAAAAGATTGACCCCAGGACCATGGGATGAAATAAGCAAAAATATGCCAGTGGGAACCAAAGTTAAGGCGGTTGTTACAAGAATAGTTGAGTTTGGTGTTTTTGCAAGAATTAATGATATGGGAGTCGAAGGTCTAATTCACATTTCTGAGCTTTCAGATACTCCGGATGTTAATCCTGCAGATATAGTTAAAGTAGATGAAGAATTAGAAGTTACTGTTGTATCTTTAGACCCAGAACGAAGAAGACTTGGCTTGAGTTTGAAAAATGATCCTTTATCCAAAAAGGCAGAAGCAGCAGAAGAGCCAGCGGCAGAAGTAGCAGAAGAGCAAGCGGCAGAAGCAGCAGAAGAGC
>CERS01037884.1_pt1 | contig 13859 bp, 12 predicted proteins | sample 356251 | NCBI WGS metagenome assembly CERS01 (sample SAMEA2621020, study PRJEB7988) | marine metagenome | isolation source: saline water (ENVO:00002010), including
GGAGTACCGAGAACTACTTTTAATTGGGATGAAGTTCGTAAAAAGTACGGTAATGCCCTTGATTTGCATACAGAAAACTTTATAGATAGCATTAAAAAAAATGACCCCTCAATTTTAAACTGTGGAATAGAAAGTGGAAGTCAAGTTTCAAAAGTTGCTCATATGGGAAATGTTGCTTTTAGAAGTGGATCAAAAATTAAGTGGAATGAAGAAAAAAATAATTTTGATAATTCTTCAGCCAATAATCTTATTGAGCCTAAATATAATAACGGTTGGAACTTACCTTCTTTATAATTTATTTTTTACTATTTTTTGTAATTCTATATTTTCATCTCTTAATCTTGCAGCTTCATAAAAATCAAGTTTGTCAGCTGCCTTATTCATCTCAAAAGAGTTTTTTTCTATAATTTTTTTAATTTCATCTACTGACATATTTTTTATTACTGGATCAATCTCAAGATTTGAAACAAATTTATTTTTAGCCTCCTTTTCTTGAGCAACTGTAGTTTGTGCTAAAATATTTTCTTTAGACTTACTTATAGTTTTAGGAACAATATTATTTTTTTTATTGTAAGTATCTTGAATTTCTCTTCTTCTATTAGTTTCATCAATTGTATTCTTCATCGATTTTGTCATCTTATCAGCATACATAATGACAAATCCGTTAACATTTCTTGCTGCTCTTCCCACAGTTTGAATCAAAGATTTTTCATTTCTCAAAAAACCTTCTTTATCAGCGTCCAAAATAATTACTAAAGATACTTCCGGTAAATCCAATCCTTCCCTTAACAAGTTGACTCCAACTAATACATCAAAATTACCAAGTCTTAAATCTCTTAATATATTGACTCTTTCTAGAGAATCAATCTCAGAATGCATATACCTAGCTTTTATTCCATTATTATTTAAATATTTATTTAATTCTTCTGACATCCTTTTAGTTAGAGTTGTAATCAAAACTCTCTCATGGACTTTAATTCTTTTATAAACTTCATTTATAATATCGTCAATTTGATTTTCAGTTTCTCTTACCTCAATAGGTGGATCTAATAATCCAGTTGGTCTAATGATTTGTTCTACAATAATACCATCAGAACTAGATAATTCATAGTCGGAAGGTGTTGCACCTACAAATACAACTTTATCTATTAAAGATTCAAATTCTTGAAAGTTTAGAGGTCTATTGTCTAATGCAGATGGTAGACGGAAACCATAATCTACTAAGTTCATTTTTCTTGATCTATCACCACCCCACATTGCTCTAACTTGAGGTAAAGTAACATGACTTTCATCTACAAACATCAAGAAATCATCAGGAAAATAATCAATCAAACAGAATGGTCTTTTTCCAGGGTCTCTTCTGTCAAAATACCTTGAATAATTTTCCACCCCTGAACAATAACCAATCTCACTAATCATCTCTAAATCAAATTCTGTTCTTTCTTTTATTCTTTTAGCTTCACTAAATCTACCCTCTTTTTCAAAAAAATTAATTTGTTTTTCTAAATCATCTTCAATTTCTTTAAGTGCTATATCTATTGTTTCCTTTGATGTAACAAATAAGTTAGCAGGATATATTTTAATATAGTCTTCATTTGAAATTGACTTTCCAGTATTTGGATCAACTTTTTGAATAGACTCTACTTCATCTCCCCAAAAAATTATTCTAACAATATGATCTGCATAAGCTAAATAAATATCAAGAGTATCCCCTTTTAATCTAAATGTTCCTCTCTTAAATTCATCGTCGTGAGACCTCTCATAAAGTATATCAACTAATGAAAAAAGAAACTCTTTTAAAATTATTTTTTGACCTACCTTAGTCTCTATTATATTTTTTCCAAAATCATCAGGATTACCAATCCCATAAATACATGATACCGATGCAACAACAATTACATCTTCTCTCCCTGAGAGTAAAGCTGATGTTGCACTTAATCTCAATTTTTCAATCTGCTCATTAATAGATAAGTCTTTCTCTATATAAACATTTGAACTTGGTATATACGCCTCAGGTTGATAATAATCATAATAAGAAATAAAATATTCAACAGAATTGTTAGGGAAAAAATTTTTTAACTCTCCATACAATTGAGCAGCTAAAGTTTTATTATGAGATATGATTAAAGTTGGTTTATTTATTTTATTAATCACATTGGCCATTGTAAAAGTTTTTCCAGAACCAGTAACACCTAATAAAACTTGATTTTTTTGATTATTATCAATTCCATCAACTAATTCTTTAATTGCCCTAGGCTGATCTCCTTTTGGAGAAAATTCCGATTTTAAATCAAATTTCAAATTATTATATTTTAATTATTCCATATACTCCAAGACAAGTCTGCTTGGATAGCCAACATTTCATATCCATTTTTTGTATTTGCACCTTTATTTTTTGAAATGGATAAGAGTTTTGTTTCTATAGGATTATATACTAAATCAAAGACATAATGTTTATTAGTTAATAAATCATAATCAAGATCAGGAAAGGTTTGAATGTTAGGGTACATACCTAAAGGAGTTGAATTTATTATTAAATTATAATCCGATAGCCCTCTATTTTCTTTTAATTCGTTATATGTGATTTTAGACCCTCCTGAATTTCTAGATACTATTTTAAAAGGGATTTCTAACTTATTCAGACAAAATTGTATTGCATTAGAACTTCCCCCGGAGCCTAAGATTAAAGCTGAAAAGTTTCTATTTGGTATCCATTTCAGTAAACTTTCTTTAAAACCTAAATGATCTGTATTATATCCCTTAAGCGTACCATTTTGAAATTTAATAACATTAACTGATCCAATTTTTTTTGCCTCATCATCAACTTCATCTAAAAATTTAATAACATTTTCTTTATGAGGAATCGTTACATTTAATCCATTTATATCAGGCACTTTCTCTATCAAATTATTTAAATGATTAATATTTTCTAACTCATAATTTTCATAATTAACATTCTTAATTTGAAGTTTATTAAATTTTTTTTCAAAATATGATTTTGAAAATGAATGTTCTAAAGGAAATCCAATTAATCCATATTTTCTCATTTCGTATTAATATAATGTGATATTAGACCAGATAATATAAAAATTATAATAGGTAAGGTAAGATCAGAAATATTATGAATTGGTAAAATTAAATCATTATTATTTTGCCAGGGCCATACTTTATTTAATGCACCCAGCATTATTCCTGAAAGAAATAAAATAGTTGATTTATAATATTTATTTAATAACCAAAAAATAATTTTAGAAAATGATAAAATTCCAAAAACAGCTCCAAATGCAAAGACCAAAATATTAGTCCACAATAAAGAAGATATTGAATCTAACATAAATTGATACTTTCCTAAAATAAGTAATATATAACTTCCAGAAATTCCTGGAAGAAGCATTGCAGAAATAGCAATAAAACCAGAAAAAAATACTGATATCATAGTATCAGATAGAGATAATTGCCCAATGAATAATAATGATAAACCCAAAATTAATCCTGAAAATATTAATGAAAAATCAAATAATGAATTTGGTTTTAAAGAAGCAATTAGCTTTAATGATGAAAAAAAAATTAATCCAAAAAAAAATGAAAAAAGTAAAATTTTGTGATTTATCAATAGATATGATATTAAAGAAGAAAAAAGAAAGATTGAAATTAAAATTCCAACAAATACTGGTAAAATAAAATTAAAATTCAGTTGAGCATTTAATTTTTTAAAATCTAATCTGAGTAAATAAATTAAAGTAGAATGATTAACTGACTTAAGAGATCTAATAAATTTTTCATAAATTCCTAAAAGTAATGCTATTGTTCCTCCTGAAATTCCAGGGATTAAATCTGAAAAACCCATCGCCATACCTTTTAGTAAAAGAATAAAGCGCTTAGAAAATAACATTATAAATACTGATTAAATGTATCCCCTCTCAACCCCACTCTAATTGTCTCTAATGAAATTACTTCATTTCCAGAAATATTTCCAAGGTTTACATTTTGACCTAATAATTTAACAAACCATACTTGCTGAGCTTTTAGAGGAGCTTCCCATAATATTTTCTCGTTTGGTATTTCAGTCAATATTTCTTCTACCAGTCCTTGTCTTACTTCACCTGAAGATCTAAATAAACCTACACTACCTGATTCTCGAGCTTCTCCAATTACTTTCCATGAGCCTGCATTTAATTCGGCTTTCATTTGTCTTATCCATTTATATGGTGGGATTATTTTCTTTTCGTCTTTAGAACCAATCTCAGAAAAAACTGTAACATGTTTGGCAAGTTTTTCTATGTATTCACATTTTTTCTTATGAGGTATAGAAATAGATCCATCAGAAACTTCAGCATATTTAAGGTTATACTTTTTTAATATTTTGATATAATCCTCAAACTGATCTCTAATTGCAAAAGCTTCAAAAAGAGTACCTCCAAAATAAACATTAATATCAGCATCATTAAAAAGTTTAATTTTTTTAGACAGATTTTCAGAAAAATTTGATGTCGTCCAACCAAATTTTACAAAATCAATATATTTAGATGATGACTCAATTAGATTCTTACATTCTTGAATGCTAGAACCTTTATCAATAACCATAGTAATTCCTGATTGCCTAGGTTTAGAAGTTCTCTCAGGAATATTTTTTAAATCAAAATTCATTTTAAATTATTGTTTCTAAACTGATTAATAATCCTTATTAATGCAGATTGAGTCTCAAAATTAGGAACAAAATCAAAAAGGACCTCATGATTATCAAAATTTAGAGATAGAGCACTTTCTAAAACATTCATTGATTCCTTATATCTACCTGAATCCATTAAATATATTACAAGTCTATAGTATAAAAGAGATTCTTCAGGGACCTCAACAATTCCTTCTTTTATTATATTTATTGCTTTTTCAATATCACCACTCTCATAATAAATCAAAGAAAATTCTAGTGATGTCTTAAAATCTGCAGGATTAATTTCTAAAGCCTTAGTATATAGATCTACACTTGATACCATGTTACCAACTTTATATTCGGCAAAAGCTAAAGACTTAATATAATCTACATTTTCATTATTTAGCTTATGAGCTTTTTTAAAATAGTGAATTGCTTCAAACCATTTATCAAGAGAAACTAGAGACTTACCTAACCAATAATAAGATTCCTTAAAAAATTGATCAATTTTAATTGACTTTTGAAAGTAATTAATTGAGGTAGCAAAATCATCTAAATGATAATAAGCTCTCCCTATTGCTGAATATATCTCAGGCGATGGACCATCAAGTTCTAGAGATTTATAAAAATTTACTTTAGCCAACTCATAATTTTCTAAACCTATATATGATTCACCTAAGTTGTTATATGCACTTGAGTATTCCTCATCAATTGCAATTGCAAATTCAAATGATTCAACTGATTTTTTAAAATTTTTTAATTTAAAATAAATATTTCCAAGATTATACCATGCATATTCAGAATATGGATCTTCATCAATAAATTTTTTATAATAATGAACACTATTTTCCAATTCACCTGTTAACTCAAGGCAATATGCTAGATCATACAAAGCGTTTTCATGATTTATATTTATTTCTATAGCTTTTTTAAAATATTTTGAAGCACTCTTATAATTTTTTTGTGCTTGATACGCTAAACCTATTTGATAGTTTACTTCATCTTTATTTTCAGAGTAGATTAATGCTTTATTTAAAATTGAAATTGCCCCTTTATACTCTGCTAAAATAATTTTCACTTGACCAATTAATATAAATATGTTTTCATCTGTAGGGTTAAGAGAATGAGCTTTTTCAAGAGAGGATAGAGACTCAGAGAATTTTTGTAAAGCAATTAAAATATTTGCCTTTTGTATTAATAAATCAGAAGAATATTGATGTTGAGATAGAGCAAAATTTACTGCTTTAAGACCAATTTTAAATTTATGATTATCAATATACCACTTAGTAATTTTTTCATACGACTCAGAATCATAATATATATCAATATCATTTTTCATCTTCATCTCAAATTCCATAACAAGCTTATATATCTCGTCCTTTTTCTTCTTAAATTCTTCAGCCATTTAGTGATTTTTTAATGAAACTTAAAGCTACTAATTATATTGTTTATTTATAAATGAAATTTATTTTTGTTCATTGGCTCTGTAGTTCAATGGATAGAATAGAAGTTTCCTAAACTTTAGATACAAGTTCGACTCTTGTCAGGGCTACTATGATAAAAAGTATTTTTTTTATAATTATATCTATTATTTCATTAGAAAATAATCTTAAAAAAGCAGTTAAAAAATACCAAAAGGGTAAATACGAAAAGGCTATATATTTATTAAAAACAAAAAATAAGATAAAAAGCTATGACTACTATTTTTATCTTGGTCATTCATATTCATTTATTGGTAAAAATGAGTTATCAATATCATATTATGATTCTGCTATAAGTATAAATGAAAAAAAAGAAATTGCATTTTTTGAAAGGGGTATATCATACTTTATTTCAGGTAATAGTAGAAGAGCTTTAGAGGACATTAATAGAGCAATAAATATAAATTCTGAAAATGCTAATTATTATATAAATAGAGGTAGTATCTATTATGACTTAGGAATGATAAAATCTGCTTGTGAAGACTGGAATAAAGCAATTAATATAGATAAAAATGTAGTTGATTATTCATTAATTGAAGTTAACTGTAACTAGTCTTTCTTTTTAAAATCCCCATTTTTAATTGCCTTTATAAACTTGATCCATGCAAAAGGATTTAATAATGGATTTGATGGTAATTGATACTTTGTCGATGTTGCCATCATCTGTTGATCCATAAAGTATTTATAATTCATATTAGCACTCATTGGCTCGTTATTATACATTCTCCTTAAAAGATCCTTGTCTAAAGACTTATCCATATTATCTAAATCCTGTCTATTAGGTAATTCAATAGCTAGAACTGCTTTCTTAAATAATTCCTCTGTAGGATAAGGAAATATTTCAAGCTCTGGAAGAATAGTTGTATCAGGTTTTAATTCAATGAATAAGGTAACTGATTCTCCTTTATCACCAGGCATGATAAAACTTTGTTTTTGATATCCAATAGCACTCACAATAATACTATCTCTCGCTAAAACAGGCATAGCAAAATAACCATAAGGGTTTGATGTAGTTCCTCTTCCTGCTTTTGGAACATAAATATGTACACCTCCTACTCCTGAAATACTATCTTGACCAACAACTACTCCAGATAGTTGAATAATCTTTTGTTGTCCCTGAGAATAAACATCATTGATTGAATTCAATGATATTATAATTACAAAAAATAATATTAATTTTTTATTGAGTATCATTTCTAAAATGTTACCTTTTTTAAAATAACATGCTAAATTACTTAATAAATATGTTTTTTTTAGTTAGAATAGTTTGTAATAACAATATTTAACAGAAATGAGATTAAAAAAATTTAATATTGAATACGGAAGGACAATATTTAAATCTTTTTCTGATGTATCTAGAATTAGAATATTAAATATTTTGGCTAATCGAAAAGATGCATCAATCTCTGATCTTGAAATGATATTAGATTTTACCCAAACTAAAACATCCAGACATATATATTACTTAAAAAACTCAGGTTTACTTAATTCTGAAAACAAAGACCAATTTATTTTTTACTCATTAAGAGAAGAAGCATTGGACATAGTTGATCAAATTTTTGAATTTTTAGATAAAGATGAACAATTGAAAAAAGATTTAGAAGCTTATGATATCATGTACTCTAATAGGGAGTTAGCTAGAAATAAAATAGAAATAAAAACCTGGAAACAATAAATTAAGAATTATGAATAACGCATTTTTTGAAATACCAATTCCAATTAACGAGCCAGTAAAAGAATATAGAAATGGTTCACCAGAAAAAAAAGAATTGTTAACTACTCTTAATAAGATGAGGAGTGAGACAATTGATATCCCCATGATAATTGATGGTAAAGAAATTACTACAAATAAAAAAATAAAAATTACATCACCTCACGACCATAACCTACATTTAGGAAATTTTTATGAAGGAGATAAATCACATGTAAAATTAGCAATTGATGCAGCATTAAAAGCAAAGAAGAAATGGGGAGCAATGTCGTGGCAAAGTAGAGCCTCAATATTTTTAAAAGCTGCTGAACTACTTGCTGGACCTTATAGATCTAAAATAAATGCTTCAACTATGCTAGGTCAATCAAAAAATGTATTTCAAGCTGAAATTGATGCTGCATGTGAGTTTATAGATTTCTTAAAATTTAATGCTTCCTATATGGAAGAAATCTATAAAAATCAACCTGAATCCTCAGAAGGTATGTGGAATAGATTAGATTATAGACCATTAGAAGGTTTTGTTTTTGCAATAAGTCCTTTCAACTTTACCTCTATTGCTGGAAATTTATGCGCTAGTCCTGCTTTAATGGGTAATACTGTAATTTGGAAGCCTGCATACCCTCAAATTTATTCAGCAAAAGTTATTATGGATTTGTTTAAAGAAGCTGGTCTTCCTGATGGAGTGATAAATATTATTTATGTAGACGGACCTGATGCTGGAGACATAATATTTAAACATAAAGATTTTGCTGGCTTGCACTTTACTGGAAGTACTGGAGTATTTAAACACTTATGGAAAGAAATTGGTCAAAATATTGATAACTACAATTCATATCCAAGAGTTGTAGGTGAAACGGGAGGAAAAGATTTTATAGTTGCACATAAATCTGCTAACTCAAAAGAAGTTTCAACTGCAATTATTAGGGGCTGTTTTGAGTTTCAAGGTCAAAAGTGTAGTGCTCCATCTAGAATTTATTTACCTAAATCTTTATGGCCAAGTATAAAAAAAGAACTTACAGATGAAATAAAGACAATTAAAATTGGTGAGCCTGATGACTTTTCTAATTTCATGAATGCAGTAATAGATGAGAGAGCTTTCAATAAAATAGTTTCATATATTGAAGATGGCAAGAAAGATAAAGACTTAGAACTTCTTACTGGAGGAAATTATGATAGTTCAAAAGGATATTTTATTAATCCTACTGTTTTTATTACGAGTAATCCTAAAAATAAGTTAATGGTAGAAGAAGTTTTTGGACCTGTTACATGTATCTATATTTATGAAGACAAGGAATTTGATAATACTTTAAAACTTGTTGATGAGACATCACCGTACGCTTTAACTGGAGCAATATTTGCTTCAGAACAAGCTGCAATTGACAAAGCTATGAATGCTTTAGAATATTCTGCAGGAAATTTTTATATTAATGATAAGCCTACTGGTGCTGTTGTAGGTCAACAGCCTTTTGGTGGAGGAAGAGCATCTGGAACAAATGATAAAGCAGGATCTTATCTTAATCTTCTAAGATGGGTTTCTCCAAGAACTATTAAAGAAGTTTATAATACACCAAAAAATTACAGATATCCTTTTTTGAAAAACTAATTTTGTAATCTTAGTTCGTACCTATTAAAATAGGTCACTACCAAAAATGATATTATCAAGTATGATGAAATAATAATTTCATAGAAAGGTATTATAGTCTCAAGTTCAGAAAAGTTATTTGTATAAACCAAAAGCAAAAATCCAAATGAGAGTTTAATAAATTCTACAATCCAAGAATTTTTTTCTTTATCCATTAAACTTGTTAAACTGTAAATACATATAAAAATAAAGGCTGCAAATAAGGTTGCATCAGTAAAAGAAATAATATGTAGATTATTAATAAAGTACATTATAAATATAAAAACTACTATAAATTGATACCATGACCAATACTGTAATTCTTTGGATAATATTGGATAATATTTTTTATAGTCATACACCGAATCAATAGATTTAATAGGGTACTTTTTCTCAACATCTTCTGGCCTCCAACCAGTAGGCATAAACCATATTTTAAATTTATCTAGAAAGTTTGTGGTTCGCCAAGCATCTCTAATGAGAAGAAAGAGATGAGAAAAATTTATTTTAATTGGATTCCAAGACCTTAGGGGTCTTTTTACACCATAAACTGGCGGAACATCATCTAACTCTTCTTGAAATGTCCCAAATAATTTATCCCATACTATAAATACCTGAGATAAATTTTTATCAAGATATTCCTTATTTATAGCGTGATGAACTCTGTGATGAGAGGGAGTAACAATTATATATTCTAAAAAACCAAGCTTTCCAATAAGCCTTGTATGGTACCAGTACTGAGCAAAAAGATGCAGTGGTGCAAGTACACCAACAACTTCTGCAGGAACTCCAATTAATGCAGTTGGAACTAAAAATATAAATGAAATGGAAAAGAAATTTGAAATTGATTGCCTTAAAGCACATGCTAAGTTAAACTCTTCACTACTATGGTGGATAATATGATGGTTCCAAAAATAATTAATGCTATGATTAATTCGATGAACCCAGTATCCAGCAAAGTCTATACCTATAAACGCAATAACATATACTAATAATGAAGATTCAATATTAAAAACTGCTAAATTTTCTACCATATATGAATACGAAACTATAATGATTGTTAGACCTAAAACATCTTTAACTATGTTGGTTAATCCAGAACATAAGCTAGATAAAGTATCCATACTTCTGATGACATAATCTTTGTTATATACTTTAGAAAAGATTATTTCAAATGCTATAAGAGTAATAAAAAAAGGAATAGCAAAATTTAAAGTTGTAATGTAATATGTTGGCATAAACAAATTTATATTTTTTATTCTAAAACATATAATAAACTATATTCGTACCACATTTTGAAAATGAAACAATATATCTTTTTATCATTTCTTTTAATTTTTTCTTTTAAAACTAAAGCTCAAAAAAATTATGAGCCTATAAAAATATCGGATAATTCAATTTCAATTGATGGAATCATTAATCAAGAAGAATGGGAAAAAGCTGTTAAAATTGATCTAAATTATGAAACTGAACCAGGTTATAATACTAAACCAATTGTAGAAACATCTGGGTATATCTTATATTCTGATTATCACATATACCTAAGATTTGATGCAAAAACCAGAGAAACTGTAAGAGCTTCTATAAGAAAAAGAGATGATTTTGGCATTTTTAATGATGATGTAATTGGTATTAGTATTGATACTTATGGAGATGGAAGAAATAATCTTTTTATAGGATCAAATCCATATGGTTCTCAAGTAGATGTTAGAGTAATGAATGCATTACAAGAAGAATCTAGATATGATATATCATTTGATTTAGAATATGAATCTGCTGGATCGATTAATGGTAATAATTATTTTGTAGAAATGAAAATACCTTTTTCATCTCTTCCTTTTCCAAATGGCAAAGATCAAAAATGGAAATTTAGTTTTTTTAGAAAATACATTGACTATAATATGTCATCAAGTAAAACAGATAGAGATAACTCATGTGTTACATGTCAATTTGATGATGAGGTTTTCTTTGAAAATATAAAAATTAATAAGAAGCTTGACTTGATTCCATATATCACAAGTGGTATTGAAGGTGATTATAATATGAATACTGATAATATCGATTATAAAAAAATCAATAGCAATATAGGGATAAGTATAAATGCTGAGCTTTCAAAAAGTTTATCATTAGAACTTGCAGTGAACCCTGACTTTTCTCAAGTAGAAGCTGATGTAACACAAATCGATGTTAATTCTGCTTTCTCATTAAGTTATCCTGAAAAAAGACCTTTTTTTAATAAGGGAACTGATATACTAAAACTTAATAATCCTGACTTGCAGCCATTTTATTCTAGATCAATTAATGACCCTGCATTTGCATTAAAACTATTAAATCAAGGAAAGAAATCAAGATTATTTTATTTATCATCACTAGACAATAACTCACCTTATCTAATAGCAGGAAGGGATAGGTCTTATTTTGGTGAAGGTAAAAAGTCTTTTGTAAATGTTTTGAGGTACCAAAGGTTATTAAACAATGGTTCAAAAATTGGTTTCATCTCAACTAGTAGAGCTTATAATGGTGGAGGATATGGTAATTTATTTGGTTTAGATGGCCTTATTCAACTTACAAATAGCATAAGGTTGACTTTTGATATACTTAAAAATTATAATGAAGAACCAACAAATGATTGGATAAATTCAGATGATTATTTTAATGGAAATTCTGTAAGACTTGATGGAGAAAAATTTAATGGTAATGGAATTTTTATAGGTTTTTCTAGAAATACTGAAAATTGGCGTACCTACTTAGGATACAAATATATAGATCCCGAGTATAGAGCTGATGTAGGATTTGCTGTAAAAAATGATAGAAAATGGTTGACATTTTTTCAAAATTATGAGTCCTTTTATGAAAAAGGGTTTCTTCAAAAAATGGAATATTCTATTAAATATGACATGCTTCATAACTTCAATAATAAAGTTGATGTAATAAGTTTAGATGGTAAGGTCAGTGCTGGATTTAAAGGTAATACAGAAATTTCAGTAACTCATGATTATGATTTTGTATCCTATTACTTAGATAAGAAATATTCTAATTATGCTTCAACAAGAATAGGAATTAATACCAGCCCAATAGAATTAATTTCATTTGACTCAAATATAAGTTTTGGTAAGGACGTAGCTTATAATGATGAAAATCCTGAGTTGGGAAAAGAATTTAATTTTAGAGCAACTTTAAGCTTACAATTAAATAATAACTTTTCTGTCTCAAACTTAATTAGCTTTTCAAGATTGAAAGAAATAAGTAGAAATGAATATTATTACAGAGGTTATATTAACAGATTTAATACAAAATATCAGTTTTCAAAATCTTTAGGGATAAGATTAGCCGCGGAATACAATGATTTTTCTGAATCTATTTTCTTACAACCACTGTTCGAATGGACTCCAAATCCATTTACTATATTCTATATAGGTGGAAATCAGAATCTAATTAAAGAGAAAGAATATTATGTTGATAGATCACAATTTTTTGTAAAATTCCAATATTTAATAAGTCTATAAAAAACAAAAAGATTTAATTATCGTTATTTAAAATATGAAAAATCAAAGAAGAAAATTTTTAAAAAATGCAGGTTCAACTGCATTATTTACTAGCTTAGGTTCAACTTTTTTCATAAGTTGTGATGATACTGAAGAAGTTATTGATCCAGATAATAATAATACATCAGAAAATGGATTTACAGTAGATGGCGATACTTATACTATTGAATTAGATCATCCAAATTTTTCAATTTTAAAATCTTCAGGTGGGTGGCTATTATTTAATGAAGGTGGTATGTTATTAGTTAATGTTGGCCAAGATATAATTAGAGCATTTTCTAACAGCTGTCCTCATCAAGGTTGTAGAACAAGCTGGAAATACAGTAACAATAATTTTACGTGTACTTGTCACAATGCAGTTTTTACTAATATTGGAGAAAGAGTAAGTGGTCCTGCACCTAGTGATTTAACTTCTTATACAGTGGTTAGAGATAATGATATTATTACTGTAACTACATAGCTAAATTTTGACTTGTAAGCCATCTTTAAAATAAACCTCCTTCAGAAGTTTACCCTCTCTATCATAAATTCTCATATATCCATTTTGGATACCTTTTACAGTTTCTGTTTCATCAGAAAGTGTCCCATCTCCAAAAAAATTTTTTTGTAACCCATCTCTTAGTCCATTTTTAAAATTCCACTCACTTTTCAAATTACCATTTTTATAATAAAGGTATGAAGTTCCATTTCTTACCATTTCTTTATCAAAACTTTCTTTGCTTTCAACTTTACCACTTTTATAGAATCTAGTTACAGATATATTTGAATTATCATAAATCCATTCACTCTGCATTGAACCTTCGGTATAAAAAAGCTTTGTATGGAATTTGATGCCATCATTATATTTTTC
>CERS01185405.1_pt1 | contig 13740 bp, 12 predicted proteins | sample 356251 | NCBI WGS metagenome assembly CERS01 (sample SAMEA2621020, study PRJEB7988) | marine metagenome | isolation source: saline water (ENVO:00002010), including
TGTATGTGGAGGAGATGATGCAGTACAACTCCACCAAGATGATGATGAAGTCTGACTTATCAAATTTATGTACGCACGACACGAAGATGTAGATCTCACAACAATTCCACTACTAAAATCGGTTTCTCCTCCGCTACCATATTCCCCAGACCAAGTGTTATTTGAAACACCAGAACCGTAATTTATCTCACCACTACTTTTTTCCAATGCATACCCGCTTTTTCCAGATGCATACTCACCACCGCTATTTCCAGATGCATACTCGTCTGTAAACTTGTTATTTCTTACCATCATTGTAGAGTGAGAATCATCAGAAACATCATGATTAAACAAGTTCATACTAATTGACTGATAACCCATATGTATGTGTCCAAGTGCAAATACAGCTTGTGCACACAGTGTTGCACTTGAATACTCATCAGGCAAATCGACATATGATGAAGCGGTGTATTCCACTTGCTCAAAATTACATACTAGTGGTGGCGGTGGTAACGGTGGCGCAGCTGGTGGAAGTGGTACATTTGCATATACTGCAGCTAACCTATTAGATCCCATATAATATGTCATCCCATTGTATTCGTATATGTTTGGACCTCCAGTACCAGGACAGTACAGCCAGTGTCTAGTATAGCAATCTGCGTCAGTAGCAGCAGGAGTTATACTATTGTACTCTGTCTGATTACCACAATTACAAATAACAACTGAACTCGTCATACATTCAAATGAAAAATATTCATATCCATAACACAGTGACATGCAATCTACAATTGGATTCGTCAAATCTATTGTATTTCCCGTTAGTCGGTCGAATGGTTTTCCGCCTGCATCATGTTGTGAAGAGCATTTCTTATAATTACTAGGAGTAGTATATGTTCGAACATTCATATGAATTCCGCTACTATATTCCGTACCATACTCGCCCGCAGAGCCGTACTCATTCGCAGAGCCGTACTCATTCGCAGAGCCGTACTCATTCGCAGAGCCGTACTCATTTGCAGAGCCGTACTCATTTGCAGAGCCGTACGAAATTGTATCAATGTAACTTAAGGATATAAATAGTAGAATTAACATTAATTATTATATTATAAAAAAAATGGTAGGTATGAAAGAAGTTTGCCAGAAATTCAACATATATTTTCAGGCCACATACACTTGTGTCTACAAACAAAACATAATGCGTTTTCTTTGAAAAATGATGCTTTGACTTTATTGCTTCCTATCCATGCATAACAAATAGTGCAATACTCGTGTTTAATATGTGGTAAAATACAATAATAATACACATCATCACAAATATAACATGACAATTTATGATATCTTATTTCATTAAATGTTTCTAAAGCTGACATTAAAAAAACTCATCAAAAATATTTTGATCGTTCTGTTAAAAAAAATAAAAACTTACTTATAATATGAAAATGGATACGGATGAAAGTGATTGTGATTTTTCTGAAAAGAATATCATATATTTGAACCATGATATTTTTTCAAACAAGAAAATGTTGAGAAAATTCTTGAATATTTTAGAAAAATTAAGTAATTATTATAATGTAACCTTACCAAGTTGTATAACAAAATCATCCCATGCAACAAGCATATCTTCAAATTATTCACTCTTGGGTTTTTATGACAACGATAATATTTTTCATTTTGGATTCGTACAAGAGAGTATACCTGACTTTTCAAAGCAACAGACAAATGACAAAAGGGGATTATTCAATAAAGTAAAACAAATTAAAAAGAATGAAAGTGCATACTTGCAACAGATTGAACATATATGTGACTGTACTATTGACTCAGAAGTTCTTTGCAGATTCCCAGCGGGAAAAAATACATTTCAAAATAAGTATTTGGAAGCCTTTATATCTATAATTGCATCCTTTAAAAAAATAGGCCCCAATATATATGGTATATATGAACAAAAACACATATCATGGCTTATACAAAAAGGACAATGCGATCTATCTCAAAGCGTATTGAACTTAGACTCTCATGATTCTGCTACCCATTTAGCACAAGCATGCATAGCTTTATTGAAAAAAACATCTGAAATACGTCTGATATTATTCGACTTGAAACTTCAAAATATGATAGATTTGGGTTCAAAAGTAGACACAGATAAACGGGTTCTTGCCATTGATTTCGATCCAAAATTTACATTATTTGGTCCAAAATCTTTCACAGCACTTTCATTTGTAGTAAATACAACTCTTTTACTTGCATCAACAAAATGTTGGTATGGAAGTCGCAATGAATATGTGAAAACCTTCATTTCCGAACATAAACACCATTTGAAAGCATACATCAATATGTGGAACGAAGAAAATGTTTTGTCTGACTTGTACATAGTTTTGAAAGAAAAGTTTTTCAATAAAAAAGAGGAATACATTGGAAAATTTAAAGAAGAACAAGCGGACATTTTCAATGAAGAAATATGGAATATCGCCAAAAAATTTAAGAAAATGTTTGAAAACATGGCAAATGATTTTATATTCACAACCAATGATGACGTACCCCTTTTCAACTGTGCACATTTTTGTCAAATTCTAGAGTGGCTTGGTGTAACTCGCACATCAGGATGCGATAACGAAAAGTTATTAAACATGGCAATGAAAAATTTACCGGAAAATTGGAATTTAAATCTGAATGGACAAGAATTTCAGATATTATATCAAAATCGTGCATTAGAAGTTGAAACTTTTGAAAGACCACCGGATTTCAATAATTTGAAAGAACAACTTAATTGGTACATAAAACTAATGATGAAAAAGCATAACCATGCACAGGGAAAAGAAAAGGAAAACATTGGAAGACAATTATTGGATATTGTACTTTCCGAAAACAACAAATGGTTTGTAGATGAAGAAGAAAATACTGATATAAAACATTTACTAATTGAAAAATTAATAGAATTGAAAAATAGAAAGAAAACAAGTCAGGAAATGCAATTGTGGTGTACAAAACATTTGAATGATTTGTTGCCTTCTTGAATGTATCAAAAACACGTTTATATCCGTTGTCTTCGCTCCAAATATACTTTTACTATGTCTTTCATGGCAATGACATGTTCTTCCATATACGAATACTAAATACTTGATCCATCCATCCCAACATTTTTTTTGTGTTTCCAATGAAAAAAAAAATGAAAGTAGTATGCTTAAAAACAGATGGTGGTATTCATTCTTTTGAAATGGACCATACAAATGTAAACTTGTTTTTCAATAATGAAAAATACGGAATTTGTGGTGCAATAAATGACCAATTCATTATAGGGTTAGGACTTATTGGGAGAGACAAAGAAGAAAACATATTTTCTGTTAAGTATCCTAATTTCTTTGATAATACACACGGTGATATTTTACTCGTCGGAAGTGACTCAAGTGGAGAAGCTTGTGATGTTAATATGGAAACTATCTGCAAACTATTTTCCGAAAATAACAAAGATTTGTGATACCGCTTGGTTTTAATCTGTTTTACTATGCATTTTTAGTATGAATTTAATCATTCGACGTCAGAGTTTGTGTTTTTCAGTTTTCGATGGTGTGTCTTGTGCATCACTCGTGCTTGTGTCTTGTAAAAAGATCTTTCTGGTGACCATAAATGCTGTAACAGTTTTTAGTTGATTCTGGACGCAGCTCGTGCTTCTCGGATGGCATTAAGTTTGATCCAATCTATGCAAATCTTGATTACATGTCCACAAAAACTAAGATATTTTGCCATTTTTTATCAATGTGCGGTAAAAGGTGATTCACACAAATCAATGATTACCACAAATGAACGAGTGGCCATACAATGATTTTGTATTCATACGTCGTTGTGTCGCGATATGGAATCAGCGTGGAAAATATGCAACTGTAACATGGGAGTGGCCTGACGGGCTTGCATGTCCTGAATATGCACAATCTGTTGAGCTTCTCTCAGAAATCAGTCATCAGAAGCACATATACGATATATTTATACGCAATATGTGTTTTTTGGCGCTTTCGATCATTCCGTCGATCGTAGTATTGTCATGCTTCTGTTGTCGATGCAGATTACGTACGCAATTACGGGAAATAGTGCACACTTGTTGAAATATCGTACATATCATTTGTCAATTTGAAGTGTTTAAGGTATAATCTGACTTTCATTAATACCTTATTTTCGTTTTACCTTGCATACAGCACATTTTTTTTTCTAATACATATGAATGTGGTGGAAAGACTTTGAAACATATTTCAGAATAGTAATTCGTCCAAAACATGAAAAAATTGTAATTTTCTTAGATGATTCCCTTAGAAATTTTGTAGCATCACACAAAGTTCTTGGATTACTTGTCCCATCTTCTTCAAATACACCAGATAAAAAACCAGTTCTGACTCGATATGCTAACAAAATTTGGTTTCAAAACGATTTTCAAAATACTTATGATGTAGTTTCTGGCATACCAACTGCTTCATTCTATTTACTAGCAAGTAGTGTATGCAACCACAAAGACAACATTGAAAGTATCATCATAGATTGGGATAAAACACTTAGTGTACATTCGTCTTTTAAAATGCAAATAATCAATAAAAGAGTTATGGAATGTTATTTTGGAGGCATTCGACGTATGAAAGCGATGACATATTTCTTTCAAAAATGTAGACAAAATAAAATAAATGTCATGATTCTCACAGCAAATTCGCGAGCGAAATATGATGTCAAAGCATTCCAAAAAGGCTTAAGTTATGTTAAAGCAGATTGGATTCCAGTACTCTTTACTGACATGACCAAGACAAGTTATATAAACAAAGTATTACAATAAATTCATGCAATACTATCAATTTTTATTTTGGATGTAATTCTCAATGAATACAACGATAACAAACAAACAGACAAATGAATCAATGTATACGCTGTAAGGAAAACTTTGACATTATGAAGAGTAAAATATTCGTGAACATAAAGTAGAATTAACGAAAAATCGAATGCAGCTTCAAGCATAATAAAGCGCCTCTGAATAAAACCATTGCCCCTGATAGAACAATACAGTTGCGAAATATTCCTATGAATCGCTAACAGATAAAAAATTCTCGCATGATAATGATGAAAGGCTTCTATATACAATATCCAATCATATTCTCCTAGTAACTCGGGTTTATACAAACCAATTAAATTAAAAGGAAAAGTTGATATCATTTTTACAATTAAAATGAACGACGCCTTAGAATTTCTTTTAATGAATTTGTGATCATCATACACTATATCTGATGCCACCATTTTCTTATTGTTCTGAATTTAATTTTTGTTCTGAACGCTTACCACAAAAATATTTTGACATCACGAGCAGTTTTTTCACATTTTTCTGAAAAAAAATCGGGTTCGACTTTTTTTAAAATTCAAGATATGTCACATATCTGTCACACAAACTTCCGAGTGATTGTTCTCGGCTGGAATTACTTACTCGACGATATTAAAAATTTGTGTAAAACTTGTTTACAATGTATATCGCGTATCCATTCGAAAATATATGCTTATTCCAAATAATATGGTAAAAAAAACAGAATTATTTTTCATTGTAGGAATGATCTGTATGTTTATAATTGGCTATTACATTATATTGACAAAAAATCATATAGAGAGATATTTATACTATGATGTACATCCTAGTGTTAAACTTTATGATGAAGAAGAGTGTTCCATTTGTTTGAATCCTTTACAAGATAAAAAGATATACTTGAAATGTAAACATTCTTTTCATGAACATTGTGTGAGAAAATGGTTAGAACATAAGCAAATTTGCCCCATCTGCAAGAGAGATGTATCTCTTTAATGCTTAAGGGTTGGTAACGATAAAATATTCAAAAGAGGTGACAGGAGGTGTCAACATTTCAGAGACTCGGGATCTTTGTCAAACAACCAGTTTAGTTTTCCACTATTTTAGGGACGACGGTTTTCAGACATACTCTTTGTTTCAATTGATTGCTTCCACCATGATTGTAAATCATTTACATTTCCCATTCCATACAAGCAGTTACAAAATTGTGCAGCATTCACTAGTTCGTTTCGAAATGTTTGAAGTACGAATAAAATTTCATCAAATTCTTCAAAAGACATTTGTCGATTGTGAAAAGGTTTGCATTGTTTTTCTATTAAATGTCGTTCAAATCTTACCTTTTCAGCTGACCATTTTTTGTCAAAAAGTGTCATATTTGCAAGACAACTATGTGGTAGATCCCAATAAAAGTCGTATGTTTTATGTATTTCGTATTTGCAATCAAATTCAATACTTGTCAAAAGTAAGTAGTTAAACAACATTTTAGTACTACAACTTTATTTTTTTAAAAAAAACACGAAGATTTTTTTATGTATTCTTGCAAATACATATTCTTGCAAATATCTTGCAAATGAAATCTTTTATGACATGGATGAAGATAGCGATTAAGATAATGAATTGAATGCAGTTAATTAATTGCGGATCCAAGTTTTTTTTTCTATTTTTTTAAAAATGGATAAACCTAGTCGCGAGGAATTGAGAAAAAAATTGCGTAACAAAATTAACGACAAAAGAAATGGAACTACAAACTCACCACACGATTTAGCACAATCAGTTAGAAACGACCCTCAAAGTGCTTTAATGAGCTTAGGTGTAGACGATCCAGAAGTTCTAAAATGTGCAAAAAATATGCTTAAAAACCCTCAAGCAATGTTAAGCAATTTGAAAAATATGTTGGAAGACCATCAAACAACAGAAAAGAATACAAATAAAGAACATGAAAACTACATCAGCGACGAAGAGTGTCCGCCTCCAGAAAATGCATTGGATAAAGATGGATCTGACGACGAAGCTCCACCACCATCATTGCTTTGAAACTTAAACATTAAATTATTAGCAACCAATATGTTTTTATTGTGATTTTTTTTCGGAAAAATGCCAAATACCTTTTTTAATGCTTTTGCAAATTTGCATGAAATTCGAGAGCTTATAAATGGCGAAAATGGGAATAAGCACGCATACAAAAATGATCTATACGAAAAAACTCCTTGTGGAATCATTAAGACACCCATACAAAGTTATGAACAATATATTAGTGAATTGTCATTGGATGCCACTACTGAGTCCATCTTTATACTGAAGCAAATTGAGCACTTTGTATTGAAAGCTCCATGCCTCAGAGACTACCAAGTGCAAATGCTATTACCGAATCAAAGTGGAACGATTGAACTTAAGAAAAATTCAATATTTGTGCTTTGGGGAGCGGAAAAAAATCCTACTTTCTTCGATGCTCAAATCATGACTCATCGCGGATCTTTGAATTGCTACAATAAAATACACGGAGTGACAGGTCTTGCTCATTCAGGAGATATTAATGCCACGCACGAAAGCAAAGAGTATTTTATTCATCACAATTCGTTGAATAACAACATTAATGATGACATTGTATATGCAATTGCAGCTGTTGGATTCACTAAAAAGCCACTACGTTTTTTCCAATCTGCTTGTCCTTGCATCATGCTTGTGGATCACATCACACAATCCTTAAATGTCGTGCCATTTTCTTTGGAGCGAGCTACAATCAACGATGCAACTATGATTGCACCTGTCTTATTTAGAATTCATGAAAATACTATGCAATGGCATGTATTATCTGAACCGTTAACGGATTATGATGTCGATACTGGCGTGTATTCTCCACAATTCAAAGATAAAATGATTAATGCTTACCATATGTTTGATAGATGGTTTCATTCCGGTATTGCACAACCTGATCCATCACCTAACATTTCGCACATGGATTCTTCTCAAACTTTATTATCAGACACAGTGGAAGAAGTTTCAGGAACTTACAAGATTATTGAGATGGTGCAAGACGGATTAAATCTTCAATTACAAGAAGGGTCTTTCCAATTAAGCTTTGGTGTTTCATTGCACAAGTATTCTCCAGCGTCAAAACCTAGTGTCCTTTTACCCATATGTTCAGGATATGCACTTGGTCATCCTGCGCTAGCTTTAGGAGAGCGTTCTTCTTTGAATTTATCACTACACGAGTACCAAAAAATACTGAATCGCGCAAGATGCATCATAATACATGTTGCTGATGGCTGGAAAGATTCTCTCATGCAATCAGTTGTGGAAAAAATAAATGGCCTTATGATTTACCACACAACCAAAAATTTCTCTATAGACAAAATAGAACGAGAATCTGAAATGAATGAAATTTCAATTCCATGTGCACGATTTATGGGTTCGCTATCAATAATTTTTGTGAAAACTCCTTCTGGAATGACATATCTTTACAGAGGATCATCAAATATGTGGCCTGGGTTGATAAGCGAGGAACATAGTTTTGCAGACGAAGTTGATTATTCAGAGATCTCAGTTTGGTGTCAAACATCCAGAAAATGTATATTTAAAGATATGATAAATAACATTGTTCCTGTCAACGACAAGCGTTTTATATACAACAGTATGATTTACAATTCATTTCCGTACTTGAGTTTGAATTCAGACTACAAGATTTTTGAAGTCCGATTTTTACTCAATCAAGCGCGCATCCTTTTATCTTCGGTTGAAGCAAATAAACTTCGAGATACGCTATCTTCAAGATTTATGGATGAATTGAAATCCAAAAAAGAACATATTCAAACAAGTTTAAAGAAGACAATAGAAGAAATGAAGAATTCCGATGCTTCCTTTATCACACATTACACCGCCACAATTATGGCCATAAAGAGAAGTACGAAAGAAATTGATAAAGAACATATTAAATTATTTGAACTTGTGGAATCATTTGCATCTGAAAGATTGACAAGCAAACGAAATGTTTCTATCCAACAGATTCAAAGAAAAAATGTTATTCAGAATAATGTAGCAATAGCAGAAAATATGAGTACAGAACAGTTTGGCGAGATGCTCATGAATTCGACTGAATGTTGCATTGTTTCAGAACTACAAACACACGATTTCTTTTATGATATGCTTATGGCAGTCAGCCAATCAAATATTCGAAATTATTTGACACAGTGCTCAAACTCGTTTTCTGGCCACATCCAACACAAACAAAACTTGCCTCTTTTGTGTGCATCAGAAAAATGTCTTTCAATGGAATCAGATATCATTCCAAGTCTATTACAACATAATACAGAAAGTCATTATCTTACTAGTGATGGTGTTCAGATGACTTTTGTTCTGCAAGGAAAAAGTTGTATAGTTTTTCCCATTTTTTCAAACTCGGATTTTGTCAAGGGAAAATACATAAACTGGATGGATGAATCAAACGCTTCAAATGTTGCCACATGGCGCATTTGTTTTAGAAAATCTTTAAGACTTCTTCATCTTCGTATTCCAATCGATAAACAATCACAAGATTTGAATGTAGCAATACAATTGATAATACTCTCTACTGCGTGGTCTCTAAGCTTGACAATGAACAAAGAAAATGTGGAATTTTCTAATACAACTTCAGAACTTATGAGAGGACTACTATATCTTTGGGGCACAACTTGTGCTGCAGGAGACAAACCTTTTTCATTTGCATTTACAATGCTGAACCAAGCTGGTAAAGTTCAAGTCCCTAAAACAAAAGAAGAGTATATCTTATACGGCATGGTCGTCTACCTTTATCCTTTCACTGGAATAAATTCAAATTTCATTGTAAAAAATACAAGAATATTTATTATCAAAGTTTTAAGAAAGCAATTTGTCGACGCCGTCACAGAACCTATGCGAAAAAGCTTAGATGAAATGAAAGAAAAACAAAGTAAAAACACAGAAATTGAACGAAATATTGCACTTCAATGGAATCAAGCGGCTGCTACCATATTAAAGAAACTAATTGAAAATATTATTTCAGAGGAAAAAGCTCAATTTGCTGCTCACACTCTATTACACTTAAAACCAGACAAACCAACATATACGACTGAAAAACTTGAAAGAAGTCTTACAATTCTGAAAATACAAGGTCGGACAGGTTTATCTGAAGACATTGTCAAAAAAACTATTGCAGATTCTACTGCAAAACGAGGAACTATTATGATGAGTGCAAAGAAAAATATCATGGCTATTAAAAATCCTAAAAACAAAAGCTCTAGCACTTCAACACTGATACTGACAAAAAGAAAACAAGTTTTAATGTCACAAATGAGCGTAAAAGACTTTAAAATACAAAATTGGGATGCATTTGCCAACTATGATATAAGTAAAATGAAAGGGGATGCTGAATTGAAACGAACGCCATTCAAAATAAAATCGCAACATAGTATTCCAGACTCCAGAACATATTCTTCGCTCATGAATGAAGCATTGAATCTATCAATTTCAACTGTATCTGCTTCAAAACAGCTTGCAACATATCAAGAAGAAGATACTCTTATTTCAAGGCTTTCAAAAATTCCAAAAAGCCAAGATGCAATAAGTCTAGCACAAAAACTACACGCATTAAACTTTGAAAATGTGTTTGAATCAACATCGTGTCTATTCATAGATGCAGCAAAACTTAAAAACGACAACAAAAATGCTGTCTTGCAGAATGTGGTGTCTTGTCTTTTGGACAATTGGAGAGATTTAACAAAGGGTGAAGAAGCATGTTTATCTATGTTTGAATAAGGTAGCGCTTTACCTTAGATTCAATCATCTAGTTGCATACCTTGTACTTTGTATATTTACCTCATTACAAGTTGTTCCCCTATGCACCAATCCTTGATTTCATTATCTTCATTTCTATTCCTCTGACCGCTTGAAGATATATTCACTCGATAGGCTTTCAAGTTATTTTTTTGCAAATATTCTCGTAGCCATTTCATATCTTCGGGACATCTGACTTGCTCATCATCCTTCTTTTTAAAAAACTCGTTGTAAAGACGAAATGTAGGAAAGGTTGACATTCTCAAGTTGCAAGAAAATAAATTCAATTTTTTTTTCGAAAAAATGATAAACACAGATCAAGCACTCATCTACCGCGTAATTCCTTTAAATGCGTCTGCGACAGATCCACAATTAGTCATATATGGGGATAACTGCACAACGTGCTTTCAATCAGGTACAGCTTTGGTGCAGGCATGGTGCTTGAAAGCATGCACAAACATCCCAAATAACAAAAAAATCATTATGGCTCCACCTTCAATCTTTGATAAAATTCACCCTTGCATAGCCTTTAAGGACATGAAATGTGACGCTGAAGATATAGATCATTCATTTCATACTTCTTCTCTGTTATCGTTGCAGACATTATTTGATATTCATTGTGTCAACTCTTCTCCACAACCAGAATACAATTGGATGATAAACTTTGTCACTGTTTTTGCAGCACAAATGGGAGCTGCTTTCTATGATGATCAAAGCGAATTTGAATATCTGTCCACATTTAGCCAACCTATACAGCACTTTCATGATACTTTGAAATGCTTCGCCGATTATACTGATGACTTTAAATCTGTTCACAAAGAGGCGCTTTCTCTTGCTTCAAAATTCAAAGAAAATTACAATTTATTGAATGATGTCATCGAAGAATCGACTCGTACAATGTGTTTATCTGGTATTTCGTTCATTTCTGCTCTAGCAAATGGTACTTCATATTCTGCGCATAACATAATTTCAAATGTATGCCCACCGGCAGAACGACGAAAGCATTTTCATTCAGCTCTTGAAGAAATCGCTTTATACGTGAAGAAGCATAAAGCCGACGCTATTCATATACTTGCAACCTTATTACTTCTGGGATCACGATGCATTCAAGATTCTACTGAAGTCAATATAGCTGTCAAGGAGCGTACGTCATGTTGTTCATGTGGCTCAACTGTAAATTGTTTTCATATTCAAACAGGCAAGTGTAAACCATGTCCCAAATGCAAAAAACTATTATGCGAAGATTGTAAAGAATGTCACTGCTCTTTCACAAACTATAATCATTTGAAAGATATGCTTAAGCAATGGCAGACTATTGAAATACTTAGCAAAAAGAAGCAAGACACAGATGATCAACTGTCGCGATTTAAAAAACAAAACGAAACTTTGTGCAGAAAAAATATACAATTTGATATGGAGGACAAGAAACTCAAATACTCCATTGAAGTTTTAGAAAAAGAAAAGAAGAATCAAAAATATGAATTGAAAAAGATGAAGCAAGAATACCTTAAAGATTTGGGAAAACTTGAAACAACTCTCCATAAACTACGTCAAGAATCTGTTATTAATAAGAAATTATTACACGAATCGGAAGCGTGTTCACAAATAATGTCATCTACAGTGATTGATCAAGACGAAACATTTACAAATATGTCAAGAGAACTAGAATATTTGAAAAGAACTATTCATACTTTGAAAAGCAACTTGGAAAAAATGCAAAATGAAGTCAAAGAAAAAGAAAACAAATATGAGAAGACAATTACTATTTTAAATTCAAAACTTGGTAATCTCGAAGAAGACAATAAAATTCTCATTGAAGAAAATAAAAAATTAGAACTACAAGTCGGATCACTTACAGAAAACAACAACAACATTCATATGGAAAAAGAAGTAGAAAAGAAAACAATGAAATTATCATTACAGCAAAATGAAGATGTAATAAAAAAACTGGCAGAAAGACCGAAAACTAAATCAGTTGCTACCTGGACAATTACAACATGTTCAGAAGCGACAACAAATACGGACAGTACAGAAGACGAAAAGAGCGATCGCAATGATAAAAGCTTGTTAAACGACAGAATTATTCGATTGGAAAAATATATCCAGAACCAATCACACCAAGAACATAACCATTCGAACCAACAAGTTATTGGATATCCTATAAATCAATATCCTCCTCCACCGCATCAACCGCATCAACCGCATCAACAACAATATCCTCCTCCACCTCATCTTCAACAATATCATATGTATAACCATCCCCTGCCACCTTATAATTACACTCCTGTATATTTTCCCCAATATTAGCAGCCTAGCCTCTGTATATTTTTTTAATTTTAAATATAAAGCATGAATAGTGCCTACAACTTTTTAGGTATCGCCACTACCAAAGAAATCGAAAAAGTAAAGACAGAAATGCGTGAAGATATAAAAGGAATTAAGACAGAAATGCGTGAAGATATAAAAGGAATTACGACAGAGATGCGTGAAGATGTTTGTACTATGATCGTAAATGGAATACACATATGTGATCATGAACGATATCCTAATACGATCCATGATCCTGAGAGCATCACACCAAGCCAAATACTTTCCGTGCAAGAAAACTTTTGTATTAAATTTGATCATTTGCCAGACATTACAGGTGCACCATTGAATGATCAAGTCGGACACGGTGATATTCCAAACAATTATATTTGCTTTGAGAAAGGTAAGTTAGATCAATATGTTCAAGCCACAGTTCCTGCACAAACTTACAATTCTTTTATGAACAGTCCTATGAAACACATACCGCTGAAAAGCATGTATATGACATTCGCAGCTCAGCAATCCTACCCCTACGATCGTCGGAGCCCATCTAGAGCTCGGAACACGTATCCTAATGGACATTTCTCTCCACCACCGCCTCCGTCATCTGAATCCAACTATCCTAATAGAAGTTTATCTAGGATGGTTGAACCATCTTCGGCTGAATCAAGCGCTGAATTAAGGACTCAATTAAATAACATGCCGCAATCCAGAGGCAGAATGCGTCGGGTGGATCATATGGTGGAGGAAGAACTGGTGTAGGCGATGGTGGATCAGATGGCGGAGGAAGAAGCGGAGGTGGAGAAATGTTTATAAATGAATGGAACTATATAGAGATGACTTTTAAA
>CERS01044089.1_pt1 | contig 13729 bp, 5 predicted proteins | sample 356251 | NCBI WGS metagenome assembly CERS01 (sample SAMEA2621020, study PRJEB7988) | marine metagenome | isolation source: saline water (ENVO:00002010), including
TGCAGCATCTAAAATAGGATCAAATTTTTCCATGTCAACAACATGAACTACAAACCATCCTTTTGGTTTTAGCCATTTACGTATATTTTTCATTAATTGTTTGCTATTAAGATAGTATATTGTAAAATAGTAACAAGTAATATGGCTAAATGAAGAACGTTCGAAGAGATCATCATTATCGACATTTTTTTGAATAAAACGGGGTTGATTATCAACATTACCGATACGTTTTTTGGTTTGTTCAAGCATAGCGGAAGACTTATCAATTCCGGTTAATTCTAATGAATCAATATTTTCATTTGTTAACCATCTCATATGATCACCGCCACCGCATCCAATATCTAATAGTTTTGGATTTGAATAATCAAATAGTTCTGTTTTTTCGATAAGATCTTTCACTTCAAATTTACTTCTATCGACAATCATATCAGAGATTAAGTTAGAATATACGGGAGCATAAAAATTATCATATGCTTCCTTAGCTCTAACTCTTTGAATAGGATTTTGAAAACTGTCAGTATAATATGTATTTTTTCTTTTCCATCTGACGGCAATGGTTACGATTATTAGAGTTGTAATAATTAAGAACCATATTTTCCGACCAAGTCCAGCAAGATATTGATTATTCAATATTACTACAGTCATTACTATATGAATGAATTTTATCTGATTAAAGTTGCGAATATGATATTGATGAAAGTTTGTTCATATTTTCAGGACCGGATGTAAGATTAACACTCGGAACGGGTTCATCAAAACTGATTGATTTTTCAGATTCACTATCATTTAATGATACAATATCAGCAGAATATGAATCTAATATATTGGTCTGATCAGCTCCTCCGGTAGTATTGTCTGGAATAGGAAGTTCTATTTCTTTAATCTCAACAGGTTTAGATTCTGGAGATGTATATTCAGGAGTAGGTGCTGATTCAGGAGTAGGTATTGATTCAGGAGTGGGGGGTGATGTTAGAGGTGGTGTAGAAACAGGTGTTAGAGGTGGTGTAGAAACAGGTGTTGGAGCGGGTGTTGCCGGTGTTATATCCATAGGAGGATTTATATCATCGGTATCATCCTTAATTTCATCATCTTCCGATAATCCCATTCCACCTCTAATACGTTTATTTAATTTTGTGGGATTTGATTCATCGTCATCAAATTCTTCTTCAACATATTCTTTTACATGTTCTAATAACAATTCTCTTACAGGTAACATATCTTCAATAGTTTCAACAATACATGATTCGATTTTTTTCTCAAACATATTTGTATTTTTTTGATATTCGATAGAATCTTTTGATTCTGAGAATAAATAAGCAAATTTCCATACTTCTCTACCACTATTTATAAATGCTTGAAAAATGAAATCTTCTATAGTTGGAAGTTTTAATTCTGATTTAGATGTTGATTTGTGATGCTGAATCACAGCAAGTATTTTTGTATGTATTATAAAAACTCCTTGTAATAGCTCTTCTAAATAATCACATTTGGATTGGGCAATCATTGATCGAGAAAATTGTTGTATATCAGAATCTTCCCATTCAGGAATTTTCTCAAGTTTTTCTTGGAAAGTAAATAGTACTTTCTCATCTTGATGAGAACTAGCACATTCATCTTGTGCTTCTTTAAATAACTCGATAATCTTTCCCGAAAATGGTGATTTTAGCTTTCGCACAAAACGTTGTGTGTATTCTTTTTTAGCATCAGTCAGACATGCTGCATCAAAACGCTCCATTATATATTCATTATTATAATTTTATAAGATGATTTATGCCGCTAACATTAAGCCAGATACGATATATATTGAATTTTGGGTCTCCAATATATAGTCGTCTGTATCATTTGGAGAATCACTTGTAATTTTATACATTGATTGTAATGGCGATGTATATTCTTCTTCATTTTTAAACAAGAATTTATCACCATCTGGACCATTACGTGCTATTTTACATAATTTATTACAACTTGCAAGATAGTAATCAAGACAGATCGGTTTTTCTAAATTTATTGATAATTCAGAAGATTTAATTAGCGCTTTTGCCGAAGGCAATTTCTTTATTGACATCTCTTCTAATTCTGACATAATAGTATATAATTTATATACTATCGAATCTTAAAACGCACTTAAAGACATAATACGATAACAAAACAATGGCAGAAACAAAAAACACCTTATTGTTAAATTCTTTGTTAGAATATTTTGATAGAAAAATAAATATGGAATCATTGGTTGAGATATTACAGGATAGATCTCTTGTATCTTTAAGAATGATAGACTGGTTTGTTACAAAATATTCTAGAAAGCATTCAACATATTATGTAGTAGAAGGTAAAAATTTTTCTGTATATACAAATTATAAATCTCAATTAAAAGCGTATTCAAAAAAACAGATGGATCCTTTTTGTAGAAGAGATAGAGTTTTGTTAAGTAAACATGGTAGTGAGATTGTTACGACAATTGGGCAAATGAATTTTTTTAGATGGGCTATAGAGAATCGTATACTAAAGTATATATACGATAACTATGATACTCTTGATAAAGAGATGAAAACGGATAATAAACAGTCTCTTTCAAGAAAAAAAACTCCTGCAAATATACCAAAGCGGTCTTTTACTCGAACTAATACATCAACTGTTGTAAGCTTTGATTAAAATCAAGTTTGTTAAAATCAATCTGATTTGGTATATTATCAATAAGGTCTTTGATTGTCTGAAATACTATGAAAATATCTTGAATCGTATATCCATTTTCGACCCAGTTATTTATTGATGACTCAAGTATATGTCTTATTTTTATCAAAATTGTAATTATATCTGATTTATTATCTTCTTTTTTAACTGTTGAAGGTACTTCACTTATATCTTCTAATAAATTTAGTAATAACTGATTTGATTGTTTATTAGTCTCTGGATAAGTCTCTGGAATACTACCTACTTCAAACAAAACATTTGAAGCAACAATTGTAATAATTGGTATTAATCCGAAGACATTCAAATTTGTTTCGATTTTTTTCAGAAAGCGTTGAATAAATTCATTAATCAGTATTTTACTCATATCATTTGTATTTGAATCCATATATTATTCAATATATCTTAAGACAAATTAGAATCACAATTACCTTACAGGGGGCGATCTTTTTTCTATTTAAAAGTTGTTATAGTATAATATGTCGCACGATGTTACTGAAATCGTGAAAAGACGTAAAATGACTATGTACGCAAATATGACGAAAACATCCAGACGGGATGCAATGGAGAATATGTCCTATTCAGAAATTTTCGTAATGCGTAGAACATATGAATTCCTTATAGATACATATGTCGTATCTGGTATATTTACAAGTGGACCAAAAGAAAATTGGCAAGTTTCTTTCGAGACGATAGACGGGAAAACATTAGGAATTGATTCAGTAAGAACAAATGAACATGGATATATTATATCAACACTAGATTTACCAGATGAATTAAAAATATATAAAATAGAGGCAAGATGCGTTGATGCCATTGGTAAGGATTCTCTTAATGGTCAATTTTCAATTATTGGTGAAAATCTAAGTACGATTCTAAAAAATACTGATAAGTCGTTTTATGCTTCTCAAATATCCACCATTTTTACGGACGGTATAAAAGATGATAGTACATTAATACTAAATCAGGATAGCATAGGGTCATATGACTATTTTGATCAATTGAAATATGTATATCAGAGCAAATTAGATATATATGATGTAAATACGAATCCATATGACATAACAACTTTACCGTTTATTGCAGTCAATACCTCACAATTAAGTTTGTCATTAACAGCGCTTGTTTATGGATTACAATATTTGTTTCCCGATTATTTAGAAGCATATATACGAAAAGATATATATAACCACATTATATCAAGTGGTTCAACAAATATAGAAATATTTAATCAAAATTTTGTAGAAGGTCTTATATCAGATATTACAAATAATATACTGAGTACAGGAGCTACAATTAAAGATCCTAATACCGATTTACAATATGCCACAAGTACAATTTTGACAGGAACAAATGATAATGCTGGACCAGGATTACTGGCTTATCACGCTGGAATTTTAGAGTGTATTTATAGTATTTCAACTTATAACAATTACGATTTAGATTCAAATGTAGGTCAATCGGTTGTCGATATGCATATAGCTCTTGATTCAATAAAGAAACAATTAGATACATCTGGAATTAATCTAACAAAGGATGCGAATGATTTATATGTGATACCACACTCAATTGATACAGCTACCTTTCAACAAGGTATAGACAATCAATTCAACACCTTAAGTAATGAGACATATACTTATACACCCTATGCGTCAGAAGATAGAAGAGTTATAAGATTGTCTGGTACATTTTGTAATGGACCAAAATTAAATTGGAAAGTTACAATTTTTAATACATCTGGACAAACATTGCAGACAGATATTTATACTAAAGCGGATGGCACAATAGATGAAGTGAGTTTAGCTTTGAATAAGGATACACGGATTATAAAGGTAACGGCGGAATGCGTTGATAACAGTGGTAAGGATTCTTTAACCGGAAAAACTTCAAGAATTGGAGATAAATTATCGGCATTAGTTGAAATAAAGGCGGGTATTACTTTTTATACCTTTTATGCATCACAAATATCAACACTATTTACATCAAGTCTGAAAAATCTAACTATGGCTGAGTTAAATAATTTTAGTGATTTAAAATCAGATTTTCTCAAATCGCTTGGTTTTGATGATTTAATAGCACAAGGGATTGATGTCATGGATACGAATCCATATGATGTCACTTTGAATCCATATATTGCGAATAAAATTTCGATTGTAAATGCAGAGTTAATAGGAGTATTATCTGGATTAACGGAATTATTAGATAGTGAGTCACTTTTAACAGATAAAACTTATCTTGATATTCAGGTTAATGATGGATTATATGGTATAATTAAAGCCCGTATAGATCAGGATAATTTTGCTAATATTAACTTAACAGACACTGCTTTTATTGACGATATTATAAGCTTGGTAGGAACTATAAATAATGTGAGTATCGTTAATACAGCTAATGACTATTCGGATAATGTAAAAAAAATTGTTGAGTTTATTCGTAGTTACAATAATTATGATACAACAGGTGGAGATGTCCAGGCAAGTATTGTGAGTATACATAAGGCACTTCAAGCATTTGAAAATACTTTAGCTAGTACTCAAATTGATTGGAACAATATATCTGACGTTTTAGATAGTAAAAAAGTTGAAGTTGATAATGAGTCCGCAGCAGATGCAAATCTGTATAACTTCCCAGAATTTGTACCGATATTAGACTCAACTCAAACTATAACAATTTCGGGTATTTTTTCAGGTGGACCCAAAGTAAACTGGCAAGTTGAATTTTCATATTTGTCCGGAGGAATAATAGATGTATTAGATGTCAATGGTAATCCATTATCACTCACAACTGATTCGAATGGTTCTGTTACAAATATAACTTTTAATCTTCCAACAAGTACACAGATATATAAAGTTACAGCAAAAGCACCAACATCTGGTGGATCGGATAAGTTAACCGGGAATGATTCAATTGAAGGAGAGAGCATATCAACTCTTGTAACAACAAACGATACATTTTTCTATGCTTCACAAATATCATCACTTTTTGTTACAAGTTTAAAGAATGAATCAACATTGGATCTTACAACATATGAGACATTAAAGCAAGCATTTGAAGAAAAACTTGGAATATATGATCCAAATGGTGATGGATTTAATTCAAATCCATATGATGTTTCATTGAATCCAGCATTTGCGAATGAAATATCCTTATTGAATCTTTCTTTATCGACATTAATATCTGGATTGTCAACTGTATTCGATTCAAGCAATGTTGATAATTCAGAAATACTGAATGGGATTTACGAACAAATATCAACATTTACGGCAGGATCTCCAGTAACGATAAGTATCTTAAGCGATAAAGATATTTTTATTAATCCAATAGTTACGGATATAGGTAATGGTAATAATTATGTAGATACAGCAGCTGTAGATGCTGTTAAACTAGAAACGGAAGCATTAGCGAAGGGTGTATCTTTTATAAATGAGTATAACACATACTTATCTACTGGTGGTGATATATCAGGAAGTCTACTGAATATGCATAGTGCTTTTGAATCAGTTAAAACTGTATTAAGTACTCCAGCAACTGATTTAACGGATCTAGGTGCTTTTGAGTCAGGAATTGTTGCGAATATTCCAAGTGTAAGCTCTTATACTTTTCCATATTATGAACCGACTGTAGAATCTTCAAGTTTGATTCCAGTAAATATTGTTATCGGTTTTTTCTCAGGGGGTCCAAAAGTTAACTGGAAAGTTACATTTTCATATTTATCTGGTTTTGAAGTTAGTAATGTAATATTTAGTGGTGATAATGGACAATTCACTGATACGAATGGTTCTATTTCCGCGACATTTAATCTTCTTCCAAGTACCGAAATATATAAGGTTACTGCGACATCAACCACTTCTGGATATGATGCTTTAACTGGTGTTCCAATTTTATCAACTACAGAAACGCATAGTATTTCAACAATTTTAACACCAGAATTGACAACATTTTATGCCTCACAAATATCTAATTTATTTGTGACAAGTATAAAATCAGAAACAGATTTAGATTTGGCAAGATATCAACAATTGAAACAAGCTTTTGAACAAAAGCTTGGAATATATGATCCTAATGGTGATGGTATAAATACAAATCCCTATGAAATAACGGTGAGTCCTGCTTTTGCGAATACTATTTCAGTATTAAATTTGTCTTTAACGGCATTGGTATTAGGATTAGATACATCTTTTGATGGCTCTGCAATCTCTGTTTCAACTCCAATGTTATTAAGTTCAATTTATGAAGAAATAATGTCTAGTGCTGATGCGACTATTAATTTATCTTTACTAACAACTCCGACTTTTATTGATGATATTATTGATAATGTAGTTGATAATACTGGGAATCTTTCTACTGTAGAAGCCAATAACATAAAAAACGCTATGAAATTAAACTCAAACGGTATTTCCGCGTGTGTTACAAGTATTCAAAGTAATGATATATTTTCTTCTACTGGTGGAGATGTAAGTTCAAGTATAATAAACATACATGCTACTTTAACTTCTATTATTAATATATTAGATTCTTCTGGTACAGATTTGAGTAGTAATACCATTACAAGTGACATAAAAACCGTGAAAGATGGTCTTAATACAGCCCAATATAGCATTCCATATTATTTACCTCAAACGGATCCGAATGATCTTATTCCCATAAATATTTCGATTGGTTATTTTGCAGGTGGACCAAAGGTGAATTGGAAAGTCACATTTACATATTTATCAGGAGGTCCAATACCCATTAATGATCCATCCGGATCTGGCAGCACTTTAGATTATATAGTTACATCTTTGGATGGTTCTATACAAAATGTAGAGCTAAATATTCTTCCAAATACGGAGTTATATAAGGTTAGTGCCATAGCGAGTTTTACTCTTGGTTCTAGAGATGCTTTAACGAACGAACTATCAACTTCTGGAGACAATCTCTCAACTCTTATAAAAGTTATTGAATATGATCCGAATGATCCAGTCGCAACTTCAACAACATTTTTTGCTTCCCAAATATCAAATTTATTTGTTACAATTTTGAAAGATATAACAAATCTAACCGGTACTGAATATGATACATTACTTGCTAATTTTGAACAGACATTAGGGATAGATAATCAGAATCAGGGGGGGTCTGGTATAAATACCAACCCATATGATGTAACTCTAAGTCCAACATTATCGAATCAGTTTACAGTATTGAATCTATCATTATCAGCTTTGATATCTGGACTTAAAAGTATATTTAAGGATGATGATATTGTTCCTTCAGAACTTTATACATCAATTTATTATACATTAATTGACCAAGGCAATAATATAAGTGTTAGTGATATAAGTAATACAAGTACGATATCAGATATAATAGAAAGGGTTGTTTTTGGAAATGAGTCTATACAGCAAGCTGGTAATTACACAAATCAAGCCACTGGTATAGCGGCATGTGTAGCAATAATAGAAACATTTAACACATATGATTCAACTGGTGGTAATTTGAGTGAAAGCATTATTTCAATGCATCAAGCATTAACTTCTGTAGAAGAAACAATTAGTGATATTGAAAATAATATTACCGGTAGAAGTTTATCAGATACTGCGGACATTATTACTGGTGATATTGTAACAAAAAAAGAGACAATTGATACAAGTGGATATGAGATTGTATCGTCTCCGGTCACATCTGTAAAAACAGTTACTATATCCGGTGCTTTTGGAAGTGGTCCAAAAGAGAATTGGGAAGTGAAATTTAGATATTTATCTGGAGCAGTAATAGATGTATTAGATGTAAATGGAAATCCAGTATCTCTTACAACTGATTCAACTGGTTCAATTTCAAATATAGAATTGAGTATTCATGTGGACACAGAAATATATAAAGTTACAGCAACAGCTCCTTCAAGTGGTGGACTGGATGTATTAACACAAGAACCATCTACTCCTGGTGATAGTGTTTCAGCAATTATTACAACAAATGACACTAGCTTTTATGCTTCTGAAATATCAAATCTATTTATTGCAAGTATAAAATCTGAAAATGATTTAAGTTCTACAAGATATGAAGAACTAAAAACAGGATTTGAAGAAAAGTTAGGAATATCTAATTTACCAGACGGTATTAATACAAATCCGTATCATAATTTAACTGGTCCATTCGCTTCGAATACAATTAGCGTATTAAATCTAACATTATCTTCACTAATATCTGGAATAACTACAGCATTTAGTGGAGATCCAGATGTAACTATTTCAAATACAGAAATATTGAATGCGATTAATGAATATATAGATACTTCTTTCACATCATCATCTCCACTATCAATATCTGATTTAGGCGATATAACAAATATAGATGCGATAATATCAACAGTTTTATCTGGAAATAGTGATGCTAGCTTATTAACAGAGAATGAGAAGACCACAAAGATTGGAGCTATACAAGGTAGCTCTTCAAATATATCAAAATGTGTAGAAATTATAGAAGAATACAATTCATACAATTCTACAGGAGGTGATATAAATGCAAGTACGATATCAATGCATGCAGCATTATCTGCAATAGAAGAGGCATTGGAAGAAATTGAAACTACTGGAGGAGATCTTGGCTCAGGAAATATAACAACTGCTGTAGAAGACGAAATATCACAATTGGATTTAAGTAATTATGGAATGCCAGATTATTCGGCAGGTATACCACAATCTCCTATAATAATATCTGGGTTTGTTGCAAGTGGTCCAAAAGTTTTATGGAAAGTAACTTTTACATATTTATCGGGAGTAATAATTGATAACAATAGTCTAACTGATAATGATGGTAGAGTTTGGGATGTTAGTTTAAACATTAGTTCTGGGACAAAGATAATAAAGATATTTGGCGAACCATATTTTTCAACTCCAGTTGACCCAAATTCAATGCCTTATGATTCTTTAACAAATATAGAATCAGAACAAGGTGAAAAATTATCAACAGTAATTGCATTAGAATACGACAATAATGGTAATATAAAACAACTACAACCAGATTTTTGTATAACAACGATTACATCATTATTTGTTGCTAGTATTAAATCTGAAACGGATTTAAGTAATCAAAGATTCGATATTTTGAGAGGGAATTTTGAAGATACTCTATTTGGAATAAATTCTACGGTTAGTCTTTATACGAATCCATATGACACTCTTACAGATTATACAGATGCACAAAGTTTTTCAATTACAAATTTGTCTATATCGGGATTAATATCATGTATAGATACATTATTTGAAACATATCAATCAACCGATATTAATATGTCTGAAATATTGAATGCTACATATGAAGCGATATTAGATCCGGCTAACAATTTTGTGAATCTATATAATGTACCAGATCTTGGAGTAATTGCTTCAAATAATTTTATAGATTCAGTAATTGGTTCTATTGTTGATGGCAATAACGGAATAGATTCCAGTCAAAAAAACATTTTACAAGGTTACTCTAGTGGTATATCTGAATGTATTTCGGCGATCCATAATAGTTTTGATCCTACTCTAATTGAATTGCCAGCTATAATAGAACAAATACATATTGGTTATGTATCTGTATTAGAGACATTAGAGGAAGTAGAAGGTGGTACTTTAGATTTATCAGACTCAACAGCTGTCAGTAGTGCACAACAAAGTAACCAAACTACCGTAGAAAATGATGGAGGGTTTCATTTCCCAACTTTTACCTTAATACCTGAGCCAGAACCCGAGCCAGAACCTGAGCCGGAACCAGAGCCAGAACCCGAGCCAGAACCCGAACCTGAGCCAGAACCTGAGCCAGAACCGGAACCTGAGCCTGAGCCTGAACCAGAACCTGAGCCAGAACCCGAACCCGAGCCGGAACCCGAACCTGAGCCGGAACCCGAACCTGAGCCAGAACCCGAACCCGAGCCGGAACCCGAACCTGAGCCGGAACCCGAACCAGAGCCAGAACCTGAATTGGAAGCTCCAGCCTGGATTGAATTTGGAACAAAAACACTATTTTTAGGTAAGGGACAAACTGGATCAAGTTCGGTTGATAGAACTGATACATTTATAGGTAAATTATGTGCAGTTGAACCTGTAAATGGTGCTGGAGAACCACAACAAATGACTCAAACACAATTTGAAGATTGTATCTACTTATTTACAGACGGATACAATACAACTGGTGATATAAATGGTACAAAACAAGCATATAATGGAAACGATATAAGAAATCATTTAGAAATTCAATTTGATAATAATACAATCGGTTCTGATAGAAAAATACAGATTAAGGGAATCGCTCCATTTTTTAATGATGTAACCTTTCAAAATAAATATATACAAAGTCTTTTCTTCACAATTAATGTTCCATTATTGAACATATTAAACAGTAATAATCATACTGGAGAAACGCATGCAAATTTTGCAGCAGGTAGTGTAGCTATAAATTTATTACAAGGAAATTCAGATGGTGGCGTATATCAGTTTTTGACTGTTGAAAAGGATATTGCTTTTTATCCTCTTTCAGTAAATAAGTTAACAAATACATTTACTTCTATTTTAGGGCAAATTGATATAGATGGTACAGATTCAAATGATTGGTATTCGGGTGAACTTGGTCCACATCAAGAATTCCAGCCAAAATATGATATGGGATTAGAATATGACACCGCACACGGTGGAATAAATAATCAGGATTATATACATATATATAGAGATTTGGAAACAAATAGTGGTAATCAATTTACAAATAATGATTTCTCTATAGACCTTTCATCTTTTATATTATTTCTTAAGTCTTCATCAAATCCTGCTCCTCCTATTGTATCACTTCCTGCTCCGAATGAAATACCAAATAATGGGATTTATGATGTAGAAACAAATGACAATAGTTATCCATATCTAATTCGAGAATATTCATTTGATAATGAACCATTTATAAATACATACTTTGCAACTGATTTAATTTCTCTAATAAATTATCATATTGATTTGGTTGGTAGTACACCTCCACCATATTATGAATTTCAGCCTGAGCCAGAGCCAGAACCTGAGCCAGAACCAGAATCAAATTATGGTATACGTCTGGATGAAGAGACTATACCTGGTCATGGTACTTATGTTAGAATTCAAGCAAGGTGGCCATTTAATAGTTTATTAACTGGATTTCTAATCACATTTGAATCATCCGAAGATATAGTATGTGATTTGGCTGATGGTGGTATTAATGATACACAAGGTGCGATTATACATGGTAAAATGCAATTAGGGATTCCGAATCCACCAAATAAGGCATTCGTTGGACCAAAATCGATTGCTTTAGCGGTTCCTGCTTCACAAGGTGAAACAGGAAATGGAGAATTTAAATTACTTGGTTATATCAGTAAAAATACAGACAATAGTGATATCACGTTAAGACACGGCTGGTCGGAAACAGGACCATACTGTAGTATGGATATAGATGGAGTTATGAAAGATCAGTCATCTGTAGCAAAATTTTTAGAATATCCTACAATGAACACTAACTATAAGATGCTCACCTTAAATATGAATCCAAATGGAACCGTACAATTGATATGTAATAATGACCTTTTACTTGATAGATTTCGACTAAAAGCCATTCAAATCGAAATTACTAAAAAGGGAGGACCACATAATACCTTTTCATGGAAACCGATAGAATATTTCGATCAAACTATAGGATTACAGACCGTTAATTGGATTACAGAATTAAGTACAGGAATTATAGACAATTTGTATATTGCAAATGCGATTAATGCAGAAACAACTATTGTTAATAATCAAAATGAAGGTATTATTCCAGGATATCCTGGATTAAGATTAAAGAATAAATTTTATAATGTACTTGAACTTAATTTTGTAACTTTTCAAGGAGGTGGAGATCCAGAATTAGTAACAACTATTAGTAGTTCAAATATAAATCAAGTTTTGGTATGGGATACAGTAGACTTGGTTGATGTAACTTTTAGGAGTTTACCTGCATCAGATGAGTATGCGCTAAATATATTAAATAGTGTTATAAATGAACCTGAAATGGAACCAACTGTTATATATGTAAGTGCAGGACAACAGAACCCAGCACAAGGTGATCCTTATTACAGATTTTATTCGGATGAAGCAGGAACGAATGAAATAACTACTTTATATAAGTGTAATAAAAGATATGAATTTATTAGATTAAATTATGCTACATCCCATCCATTTTATATCAGCGATCAAGGACCAACACAAGATTCCCAAACCTTAACATTCGAAGGAGATGGTTATCCAACGCTAGGAATATTTGGTTCTCAGTCATTTATAGTTAATTTAAATGATCTAGATCCTAATTCATCAACTATATATTATTACTGTACTGTACATACTGGAATGGTTGGGCAGTTTACCTATTTAGAGAGTTTCGGACCTTAAATATAAAAAATAAGCTAAAGTAAATGAGATATAGGGGAGATATCAATAAAGATAATATTATTGGTACTCTCGATGCGACTTATATACTCTCATATCTCAATGGTGATTTGGGCACTCTTCCGGAAGCAAATGCGACCCTTGATTCGGAACAAATTCTGAGAGCAAATGTTGATTCGGATAGTAATAATAATATTAGTTCCGATGATGTAGTTTATTTACTGTCATATCTTGCAGGTAAATCCGGATATACTTACAAACGGGTTGATACTACACAACCTAAGATATTAATTTTAGGCGATAGCCAATATTATTATTGGACTCAACCAGAGGGTAATCAATTTACTGATCCAGGATATCAGGCAATTGATAACCAGGATGGTGATATAACTCATCAAGTACAAACAAGCGTTGTGGATGAGATAGGTAATGTTATGGTAAATGCTGATATAACTCAGGAGGGAATATATACAATAACATACACTATTGTAGACGATGCAGGTAATAGTACGTCTATCCAGAGAGTTATAACTGTAACCGATTCTCCAGAACCAGAACCCGAACCCGAACCTGAACCTGAGCCAGAACCTGAACCTGAGCCTGAACCTGAGCCTGAACCTGAACCTGAACCTGAACCTGAA
>CERS01179740.1_pt1 | contig 13691 bp, 13 predicted proteins | sample 356251 | NCBI WGS metagenome assembly CERS01 (sample SAMEA2621020, study PRJEB7988) | marine metagenome | isolation source: saline water (ENVO:00002010), including
TATAACTTAATTCAAGAAGACATCGCTCGAAAAGTAGGTAAATCGAGGTCAGCAATTGCTAATGCAATAAGATTATTAGATCTACCAAACGAAATACAGTTAATGTTACAAGAAGAAAAATTTAGTGTAGGACATGCAAAGGTATTACTAACAATTGATTCTAGTAAACAAATCTTTTATGCAAAACTTGTAATAGATAAAAATTTAAGTGTTAGAGATTTAGAAAACAACATAAAAAAAACGAATGTAAAAGAGGCTCAAAAAGATGTAACTATAGAACAAGATCCTGATGTAAAAATTATTGAAGAAGAATTAATTAAAATATTTGGCACTTCCGTTAAAATTAATTTAAATAAAAAAAATTCGGGTACTGTAAAAATTAATTTTCACAGTATTGATGAATTTGAAGGTATTCTAGAAAAATTAAAATATGAGAAGGGTAACTAATAAATGTCAAGAATAGACTTTGTTACAGGAGCACCAATTCGATACGCTGAAATAGTTTCAGATGTAGCAAATTTGAGTAATCTAACAAAAAAAGCAATAGAACAAAAAGACGCAGAAAAAAAAAGTAAAAAGGATACCAGTAGCAATGAGGAAGAATGGTCGACTCATAGAATATTATGTCATATGTTAAATTACTCATCTAATATCAACCTATTAATAACAAGAATGTTAGTAGATACAGATCCCAAGCAAATTAAATGGAATGAAAATAGTATCTATGAAAATCTAAAGCAAAAAGAAAAGCCAACAATTAGCATCTTTAATCAATTCAAAGAAAATATTGAAGAATTAGTAGCAACATTGTCCAAAACTCCTGATGCAGCATGGGGTAGATCTGGCAATCATATTTATCTTGGCAAAATTTCTGTAAAGCAATTAGTAAAATGGCATTGCAATCATCTTGTGCAGCATATTAACCAAATTAATGATTCATAAATATTAACTAATCAGAACCTTGCATCCTCAAAAGTAAAATCTGCAAGCTCACTAATGAATTGACATTAAATGCTAATTGGTTTTTAGCATATGCAATATTTTTTAAATTACTAATAATATTATTAAATGAAAATAAACTATTCTGATTAAAAAAACTAGGAGCGACATTGATCTTATTCATTGCATACAAATGCCATCTGAACCAATCCTCCCAACAATTTAATATCAAATGGAAAAGAGCGGGATCGTTACGATAAATCGAATTTAAATTTTCAGCAAAATTGATTCTATCAATAGTTTTTGCATTCAATATTTGACTTAATTCTGAAAATATTTTACTGATAGAATCAACATTTTCTTGATTATTGGCCAGCTGACTAGCACTATCAATTCTTGATCTACTCAAAATTGCAAAATCTGATGCAACATGATCATCAATTTGAAATTTTTTAGATAAAATCTTTTGGATTTTTTGAAAATTTAGTGGAGGAATTTCAATAATATGGCATCTTGATTTAACTGTATCAAGAACATTATTAATGTCATTGGCAATTAAAAGAAAAATGGTTGATTGCGGGGCATCTTCAAGTGTTTTAAGTAGAGCATTAGCGGCTTCTGGAGTCATTAGATTTATATTACTCACAATAAATATTTTATATTTTGCAATAGTAGGTGAAAGCATAGAAATTCTATTAATTCTTTTGATCTGGCATATCTTAATTGAACGAGAACCATCTGAATTATGATTTCTATGATTTGCATCGTTTAGATCACAATTGCTGTCTGTATCAAAATGCAGGATGTCTGAATGTGTTCCATTATTGATATTTAAACAAGATTGACAAGAACAATTTGCTTGATAAGATTCACAAACTAATAACTTTGCAAATAGTTTAGCTAGATATCTTTTCCCTATACCTGGTGGTCCATTAAATAAATAGCTAGCACTTAATGAAGATATATTAAAATATCTAAGATATTGCTGTGCTATTTCATCATATTCACTTTCAATTAACAGACCTAGTTCATGCTTTGTTAATTCATTTATCATTATCGAACTCAAATTGTGTCTAAAGCAATAATTTCTTCTATTGACTCTCGTCTTCTAATTAATTTAATTTGATTATCAGTATAGGAAATTACTGCTGGCTTGTAAGCAAGATTATAATTTGATGCCATAGCCAATTGATACGCACCTGACATGGGCAAAATAATATACTCATCACGGATTAACTTTGGTAAGTAAATATCTTTAATTAAATAATCACCAGATTCACAATATTTACCAGCAATGGTTACCAAGTCATTAAATTCTCTATCTAGGCTTTCTAAAGGAAGAGCAAAATATTTTGCATCATATAGGGTAGGTCTTATATTATCAGACATACCCCCATCTACAGACAAATAAGTTCTAACATCCTTGATTGTCTTTCGTGAACCAACTTTATAAATAGATAAGCCAGCTCGTGCCATTAATGAACGACCTGGCTCAATAAATAATTTTGGTAGATCTATTGAATAGTTCTTGCAGTTAAACTTTATTGTTTCAGCAATGGCTAGGGCAAAATCATCAACTGATGGATTAATCATTCCTGGCTCAGAAATAACACCAAAGCCTCCTCCAGGAGAAAATTCATTAAATTCTAAATGATATTTATCAATGCAAATATCTTTAATAAATATAAACATTTTATTTATTGCTTCCTTATAAGGTTCAATAAAATTAATAGGGCTTCCTAAATGAGCATGTATTCCAGCAAAAAAAATATTTTTTTTGCTGGAAATTAATTCAATAGCTTTTTCAGCCGAACCATCATCCATATTTAAGCCAAACTTAGAATCTTTAAGACCAGTAGTCGTTTTTTCATGAGTATAAGGATCAATATTTGGCGTGACTCTTAACAAAACTTTTTGTTGATGGTATTTGCTAGCAATATTATCTACAATTTCAATTTCTTCTAAATTATCAATAATTATAGCGCCAATATTATTTGAGATTGCTAAATCAATTTCTTCAACAGTTTTATTATTACCATGAAAGTAAGCATTTTTAAGACTAATGCTCGCAGAAAGTAACATTGACATTTCACCATGTGAAACAACATCAAATTTTACATTCATAGAATTTAACATTTTTGCTAAAGGTAAATTTAAAAACACTTTGCAGGCATAAAGAATATCTAATTCTCCATAATGTTTTAAAAAAGCTTTGTGAAACTCATCATAATGTTCGTTGATAGTGTCAAAATCATACAAGTAAAGAGGTGAGCCAAATTCTTCAACAATATTGGTAATTTTTAAATCACCAATAATTAAATCATTGTCACTATCGATAGAGACATTTTTCGGAAACAAACTAGATACTAATTGTTTACTATTATTCATAGAGCTCCATAAATTTATTTAAGTGAACTATATTACTTTCCATTTATCTTGATCAATCTTTAATTGAATTTTATTCAACACTTTTAATCTATGTAAATGAGAACGTATTTGATTTAGTGCAGAATTTTTTAATCCTTTTTGTAAATTTGGATAAATTGCATTCAATAAATCAGAATCTAGCTTATGTCCCTGATCAATCAGATCAATAATTTGTTTTTCACGATTTAATCTATGCAGTATTAACTTATTAATCTTCTGCTTTGGATTTGTAATAACATTACCATGACCTGGTGCAATGTATTTTAATTTATATCTATTGAGTTTTTTTAGACTTTTCAAATATAAATTCATATCCCCATTTGGAGGTGCTGAAATACTAACTGTATCATATCCTAAAATGGTATCACCAGTAAAAAGTACTCTTTCATTGCGAAATAAATAACAAATAGAGCCTAAAGTATGACCTGGAGTATGTAATGCTTCTATATTCAAATTACCAATATTGATTTGATAGCCATGTTCAATATATTTACTGATTGGAGTCTGAACTTTTTCATCTTCCCATTTTTGTCTTTTTTTCCTATATCTTACTGGAATATCATCGCTTTCAGTTTTTGTTTTTAACATCTTTTTTTCTTGCTTATGAATAAGGACTTTTGAATTAAAAATTTCTGACAATTGCCTTGCTCCAGAGGAATGATCAGAGTGATGATGAGTTAATAAAACATAATGAATTTTTATATTTGGTAAATAATTATTAATATAATTTTTTAGAGATAAAAAAGATGTGCGATCTCCAAATCCAGAATCAACCAAAATAGCATCATTATTAGAGTATACAATCCAAGTGTTTGAAGCAGGAAAACCTTTTATAAATTGAAAATTTTTTACTGTATGTTGAATTACAGAAGTTGTAAGGTGTTTAACAATATATTTATCAGAATATAAATTGTTTTTCTTTTTCAAAATCAAGCCTATGTAATTAATAATTTTTTATTATTTATAACATAAAACAACTGATAAAATTATTCATATTTTTGATATATTAAATAATTAAATTATGAATAACTATAAAAAATTTTATGATGGACTATTCTTGTGGCATCAAAATAACAAAATTGCATTCCCATGGCAAAATCGAAATGACCCATATTATGCTTTTGTAGCTGGGTATTGTGCTCAGCAAACACAGATAGCTAGAGTTATAACAATTTGGAAAAGCTTAATTAAAACATTTCCAACAATTTCAAACGTTGCCAATGCAAGTAATACAGAATTATTAAAGATATGGGATAACGCTGGTTACCCAAGAAGAGTGATTAATATGAAAAGATCAGCTCAAATTATCATGACAGAATATAATGGTTTGATTCCAAATAATTTTGAACAATTAAAAGAACTCCCTGGTATTGGAGACTATACTGCATCAGTAATTTTAGCTTTTGGGTACCAAAAAGATATAGCTGCAATTGATATAAATTTTATGAGAATATTAAGTAGATATTTTTTTGGAAAGGAAGAAATAGAAAAAGAAAAACTAAATAATATATTAAAAAAATTAAATAAAAAGGACTCATTCCATTTTTGGAATCCAGCAATCATGGACTTTGGATCATTAATATGTAAGGCAAAACCTAAATGTGAAAAATGTATATTTAATCAAAAATGTATAAGCTATACAGAAAATCTACTGGTAAATAAACAAACAAAAAGGAAAAATTACCTAGGTTCAAATAGATTTTTTAGAGGAAAAATATTACATATACTAAGAAAAACAAAGACTAATAAAATTGAAAAAACAAAATTAAGACAAGAAGTCAAAGATTTTAAAATTAATAAAGCAGTTTACAGAAAAGTAATATCTGAACTAGAAAAAGATGAATTGATATCAATAAAAAATAATTACATATATCTAGGCAACTATAAAGAAAAATAATTATTCTGGTATTGGAAGGCCAGTTGCAAAGTCGATACCAGGATTACCATAAGTCTCCGAAGCACTCTCAAGAGCAGGATCCCATTTTCCTTTTTCAGGAATATCTGTAATTATTGATTCTGTTGTTAGCATCATCGAAACAACAGAAATTGCATTCTCTAATGCAACTCTAGTAACTTTAACAGGATCAACGATTCCTAAATCAAACATATCACCATATTCACCGTTAGCAGCATTATAGCCAATGTTGCCGCCTTTATTATTAACAACTTCATTAATAACAACTGCACCTTCTTCACCCGCATTAGTAACAATTTGATTCAAAGGCTCCTGTAAAGCAGCATAAACCATTCTGACCCCTGTACCTTGATCAGTTCCAGTTAATTTTTTCACTAAAGGTAAAAGTTTTTCTCTTGCACGTATGTAAGCTATTCCTCCACCAGGGACTATACCTTCATCAATAGCAGCGCGTGTTGCATTTAAGGCATCATCGACTCGAAATTTTTTTTCTTTAACTTCAACTTCAGTTGCACCACCAACTTTGATGACTCCAACACCACCTGATAATTTTGCAAGTCTTTGTTTAATAATGTCGCCTTCAAACGGTGAATCATCCAATTCTAATTGCTTTCTTAATTCTTGAATTCTTTGATAAACTTGATCATCCGTTCCTTTACCACCAATAATTGTTGTAGTTTGTGAATTTGAAATAACTTTAGATGCTCTTCCAAGAGCAGCTACTTCAATACCTTCAAGAGTATATCCAATTTCAGGGTTTATGAACATTCCACCAGTGAGAGCAGCCATGTCTTCGCACATGTTCTTTCTTCTTTCTCCAAAAGATGGAGCACGAACAACAAGTGGCTTTAAATTACCCTTCATTTTATTAAGTACTAATGTTGATAGTATTTCATCTTGCATTTCATCACAGAAAATAACAAGATTTTTTGTTACTTTAACTAATTTTTCCAATAAAGGAACCATCGCTTGAACATTATCAAGCTTTAAATCAGTAATTAATATATGCGGATCTTCTATTACGCATTCTAATCGATCTTTATCAGTAGCAAAATGCGGTGACATCCATCCATTTTCAACTTGCATTCCTTCTACTACTTCAGTTTCAAATTCTATAGACTTACCTTCTTCAACGGTAATAACACCATCGCTACCAACTTTTGTAATTGTATCAGCTAAAAGTGTGCCTATTTCTTCATCACTATTTGCTGCTATAATTGCTACTTGTTCAATTATAGACTGCTCTGTAACTTTGACTGAATTTTTATCTAACTCTTTATTTACTACTTGGAGTGCTTGATTCATCCCTTTTCTAATTTCCATTGGATTAGCACCTGCTGCAATATTTCTCATACCTTGATGAAAAAGAGCCTGAGCCAGTACAGTAGCTGTTGTTGTACCATCTCCAGCTAAATCATTAGTTTTGATTGCGACTTGCTTAACTAACTGAGCACCTAAATTATGGAAAGGATGAGGAAGATCAATGTCTTGGGCAACTGTAACTCCATCTTTAGTAAAAGTACCGCCTATATGAGGCTTGTCTAAAACAACGTTACGACCTCTAGGGCCTAAGGTCACCTTAACAGCATCAGCAAGCACATCAACACCAATCCTCAAATCATGTCTTGCTTTTTCATTAAAACGTAGCCATTTGCCTTTTTCAGCCATTATCATTCCTCCAAATTGTTTAAGTTAAACTAAGACTTTTTAGTTTTACTTGATGTACCAACACGAGCCAAAATGTCTGATGCTCGAACTATAATATATTCTTCCCATTCTGTGCCAGCAAATTTCTGGTATATAACAACATCACCAGATTTAAGATCAACTTTTTCAATTTTTCCTGAATCGTTTGTTTTACCTGGGCCAACAGCAATAACTTTTCCTTCTTGAGATTTTTCTTTAGCTGAATCAGGTATTACAAGACCAGACACAGATACCTCTTCTTCTAAAATAGGCTCCAACACAACATAATCAGAAAGAGGGGATAATTTATCACTCATCTAATACTCCTAAGATTTAATTAACGTCATTTTACATTGCTTAAATAAAAAAAATGTGGGCTTTAAGCAAGAAAAAGTTTAGCACTCCAAATAATGGAGTGCTAGTGCTAGAGAAAAAAATTATTTTCTATTTTTTATCTAGGAAAAGTTCACCCCTTGTCATAGTGGAGTAAATATCCATGATTGTTTCAGGAAGAATCGCTTGATCAATATGATTTGATGCAGCTGCGCCTATCATAGCCGCATTATCAGTACATAAAATTGGAGCAGGAATATATACCGGAATTTTACTTTTTTGCAAAAAACGATCACGTAAATTTTTGTTGGCAGCAACTCCACCTGCAATAATAATTGACTTAGCATTGAGATCTTCGGCGGCGGCAAATGTTTTTCTTGTTAATACATCTACAACTGAGTCTTGAAATGCCCATGCGATTTCATTGGCAGATTTATTTGATTCAGTTTTAATATAATTTAGTACAGCAGTTTTTAGTCCAGAAAAAGAGAAATCATATGTACCCCGTAACCATGCACGTGGAAATTGTAAATTCATAACCTCGGCTTCACTTGCAAGTTTAGATATTGCAGGACCCCCTGGATAACCAGCTTCTAACATACGGCTTACTTTATCGAATGCTTCACCAGCAGCATCATCACGTGTTCCTCCTAAACGCTCAAAAGAAAAATTTTTTTTCACAAGGATTAATTCAGTATGACCTCCAGAGACAACCAAGGCAACTGCAGGTAATTCAGGAGATTTACTATCTAACCAATTTGCTGCAATATGCCCCTCTATATGATCTACAGGAATAAATGGTTTTGAAAGAGCATATGCCATTGAACGCGCAAAGGAAAAACCAACAATCAAAGCTCCAGGCAATCCTGGGCCCATTGTAGAAGCAATATAATCAATATTATCTAGTTTGACCTCAGCAATCTCAAGTGCTTTGTCAGACAGCTGTGAAATACATTTTAAGTGCTCCCGAGCAGCTACTTCAGGAACGATACCACCTGTTTTATTATGAATCATTACTTGAGATTCAACTAAATTAGAAAGAATTATTTCTCCGTCTTTAATAACAGCTACGCTAGTTTCATCACATGATGTTTCAAAAGCAAGAATTTGCATCGTAGACCTAACTATTCAGTCACTAACTTCAATTTCAAAAATTGATGAACTAGTTAAAGCATAAAGATTTTGATTGTTTGAATCATAAAAAATTGATTTTAAATCTTTAAAATCTTTATTTACCCATTGCCTCTTAAAATATTTATGCTGACTACATTCAATGATTCGATTTCTTTCATTATCAGCAATGAAAATATGTTCATTTGATGCACCAAATATAACATCTGTAATGTTTGATGGAAATTCATCTATTCCTAGGCACAAAAATTCAGTAAGCGCACTATCGTACGTCCAAATATTATTTGATGAGAATAAAAGTAACTTTTGATTCAAATCGATACCAGAAATGTTATCTTCTAACTTAATAAGGCTACTCAATTTAATAGATTCATTTTGTTGGTTATTCTGTAATCTTGAAAATAAAATTACTCCCATTTGAGAGTCAAAAATATACAATTCATCATCAAAAATTTCTAAATCATCGATAGAACTGATATTGGATGAAAAAGATTCTAGAGTATAAATTTCTAGTGTATTATTTAATTTTTTTACATATAAATTGTTATTACCATCTAAAATAAATAATTTTTTTCTAAATTTATCATATGAAATATGCGTAGGTGCATCTAATAAAATTTCATTAATAAAAGTACCTTTTCTAAAAATTTCAATAAATGAACTATCATTAATATTATATTGAAAAATTCTTCCACTACCACTATCTAAAATCCACAATAAATTTGAATTAGATAATAATTTGATTGGGAAAAAAGAATTAGCAAAATTATTTTCAAAAACTAGTAATTTATTTGAATTTGAGATTAAAGAAATATTATTTAATAATTTTTCTCTATTTTTGATTTCTGAATTCAATGATTCAAACTTATCATTAAATTCAAAAACTGAACCTTCCTCAATTAAAAGCAAAGCTTCAGAAAGAATTTGTCGTTGAGACGCCTTATCTTGATTTTCATCTAATAAATCATATTCATTAATTAATTGCTCAATGTTACTATTGATGTTACTAATTCTGTCATTTTTGATATCACCATAAAATAGTGAATTGAAAACAAGAAGTATAAAAATACCTAAGCCAATGATCACAGATAAGAAACCTAATACATTTACGATATTAATTCTTAGTTTCGAAATAGGGAAAATAGGAAAACTGTATTGAGAAATTTTAAAAAAATTCGAAGACCAGTTAAATCTATTTATGGAACTATTTAATTGATTATTGGTCTCGATCTTATTATCATCCATGAATATTTCTGAATTACTGCTATTTTTATGAACATCTAATTCAAGTTGTACAGATTTCTGCTCTAAATAAAATGCTCCTTGAGGAATTTTTGGTTTATCTGCTACCTGCGCCATATAACAAACACTCAGATTATCAAAGGTTCTTACACGATTAAATAGATCACTTAAAGACCTTTCAACGCCACCTTTCAAAATCATATTTATTTCTGTTTGGCTAATCTCTGATGCTATTTGCTCAGAGCTAACAATTAAATCATTAGTTAAAAAATTAACTTTTGTAAACAATGGTTGAAATTTATTCTGAGATCCCAATGGGTCGCTGTTTTCAACTTTATATATATTTGGCTGTTTAATTTTTGTTTTTTCAATCGAGGCAATATAATTTGAACCAGCATTAGCAATTAATATTTGACCATTGGAAATAATAAAACACGAAAGACTGATCTGAACTTTATGTTCTTGGAGAGAGTTTTGGTTCCATTTTACTACTTGCATATTTGCATTATTTAGTGCTTTTAATATTCTTCCAGTTATAGAAAAACTGCTATTCATAAAGTCAGTTAAGACTGATGACATGATTTCTTTACAAAAAGAATCTGAATCACTGTTATTTGGTTGACTAAATATAATAATCCTGTTAAATAACTGATTATTTACTTCCGAGTGATCTAGAATATATTTATTATTTTCTTGAATATTACCATCTTGAATATGGAAAGAACCAACCCAATTAACCATAATTAACTTTTCAATATATGAACAAATAAAATAAACTAAACTTAATAAATAATAATACTATCGATTAAGATAGAATTGGTTAGAAAAATGAAAAAACAAAATAATATTGAAAGCTTAGAAAAAAAACTTAGAAAATTATTAAAAGAGAAATCCCCCTTACCACCTTTAAACAACGCTTTTTTTATCAATGGTTTAGAAATTAATGTTAATCATGAAATAGACAAAGGGAAATATGTGATTTTATTAGAAGATGGTAAATTTTACGAATTACTAATAGAAATTGATTCGTTATCAAGTGGAAATTTAGATATTTTAGCAAATAGAAATGAGCAAATTATTCCAATAGATTTTACTCAAGATGAAAAAATTATTTATATAAATGCAGCATTAGAAAGCTTAAAGTCTTTTTAATTATTTATTAGCTTTATAGTCACCACTTTTACCACCACGTTTTTCTAATAATCTAATATTTCTTAATTCAACACTATGACTAATTGACTTGGTCATATCATAAATTGTCAATCCTGCTATCGAAACTGCAGCTAATGCTTCCATTTCAACACCTGTTTTATAAAATGATTCTACCACTGATGTAATTGTTATCACTGGTGCATTATCTTGAATATTTGGTAATACAATTTCTACATCTGCATTGCTAACTGGAATAGCATGACAAAGCGGTATCATTTCGTGAGTTTTTTTTACCGCTAAAATACCAGCAAGTTTAGCTGCTGCAATAATATCTCCCTTTGGTAAACTGCGATTATTAATTTTATCAATAATTTCTTGATTAACAACTACTTCACATATTGCTGATGCATATCTATTTGACGATTCTTTATTTGAAATATCTGACATATTAATTGATTGCTCTTCACTCAAAATAACCTCCTAAAGTTAACCGCCTATATATGGCATTTCTATCTTATTACTGTCTGATGACAAAACACTTTGATTTCTTAATTCAGAATATCTGTCTTTGCGATTTGACCATATAGAATTAATAAAATCCATAATTTGTTCATCCGGAAGATTGGTACGTATTTTTTCTTTTAAATCAAAACCACTTAAGGAAAACAGGCAAGTGTATAATTTGCCCTCTGAAGATAATCTAATTCGAGTGCAATCATTACAAAAAGGCTCAGTAACAGAAGAAATAAATCCAAATTCAAGAGAATTATCTTGAATTTCGTACCTATTTGCAACTTCACCAAAGTAATTTTTTTCTAGTTTTTTAATATTATAATTGCCCTCAATCATCTGGAGAATCTCCTGTGATTGTACAACGGAAGTTTTATTCCAATCATTTGTACTGCCCACATCCATAAATTCTATAAAACGAATCACTATATTTGAATGTCTAAAATATTCAATCATTTCTAAGATATGTTTATCATTTATACCTCTTTTAACTACCACATTAACCTTGACCTTGAGTCCGACTTCTATAGATTTTTCAATGCCTTTTAAAACATCTTCATAAGAATAATTGCTGTCACTAAGCATCTTAAAAATTTTATCATCTACTGCATCAAGACTTACCGTGATACGCCTTAATCCAGAATCAAATAATTGTTCTGCTTGTTGTTTTAATAAAACTCCATTTGTTGTAAGCGCAATATCAATTCCATCTATATTATTTAGCTTCTCAATTAACTTATACAAATTTTTTCTTAATAAAGGCTCTCCGCCTGTAATACGAATTTTGTGTATTCCAAGAGAAACAAAAATTTTTGTTATTCGATGAATTTCTTCAAAAGATAAAATTTCATTTTTGTTTAAGTAATTATAATCATTATTATATATTTCTTTAGGCATACAATAAGTGCATCTAAAATTACACCGATCAGTTACTGATATTCTTAGGTCTCTAAGTGGCCTATTTAATAAATCATATATATCCATATATACCTCAAATATACTACATAGCTTCTAATAAAGATTTTACTGCTAAGGCACGATGACTAATTTCATGTTTTTTTTCACCATATTCAGCCATAGTTTCACCATTGTTTAATTGAAAAATCGGATCATATCCAAATCCATTTTCACCTCTTGGCTCTAATGTGATATTCCCTCTAATATATCCTTCTCTTATAAATGTTTGAGCTTTATAAAATCTAACTATCAATACTGCCTTAAAAACTGCACGCCTTTGATTGTCTGATGCATGAGTTAATGACTTAATCAAAAAATTATTTCTTTGTTGATCATTATTTACACTAGGCCCGCCAAACCTTGCAGAAAATATTCCGGGCTGTCCATTTAAATAATCAACCTCTAATCCAGAATCATCAGCAAGTATCGGCAAATGTGTATACTTTTCATACGCTTCAATTTTATATAATGCATTTTGCATATAAGAATTTCCATGTTCTGCAATATTTAATGTTTGCACGCCAATAGATTGCGGAGAAACTATCTCCCATTCAGATTTAGCAAACAAAAATTGCATTTCAGATAATTTATGTTTGTTCGATGACGCAAATAAAATTGGTTGTTTCAAAATTGAATTACTCTAAATTTCTGACCATCTTTTATTTAATTTCTCAGCAACAGTTGGCATAGTCGTATACTCCATCTCGTCAAGCGGCAATCTATGTGGTTCAAAAGGACCATGCTTACGAAGATAATCAGAAATATTATTTGCTTCAGTTCTTGCATTATCGAATGAAGGATCATCAAACATATCTCTGGGCCCAATTAACTTACCATCAGCTAATTGAAAGCCTAAGGCAACTACTCTAGGTGGACCATCAAATCTAGATGGATTTGCTTCATCCAAAGAAACAGGCATCCAAGGACCATAATGAGAGCCCCTCATGAATCCCTCGACAGTCCAAGCAGTTGTAAATGCTTCCAAAACTTCACCTACAGCTGGAAAATCACCCTGACATCTTACAATGGCAGTTGGATCATCTTTCCCAACATACCGACCAGCAATTTCAGAAAGCTTGTCTGTAGACGAAACACATGCAATTGAATTGCTAGTCCGACTTACAATTCGTTTAACTGCATAGCGCGCTGGAGAACCTATAAAAACAAGTAGATCATAAATTTCTTCAGGAGAATTTAAAATAATTTTTTTATGTTCTTTGACATCATGTACTTCAAAAGCAAAGCCTTGGTGCAGAGATTCCGATATTACAAGTCCAGCAGTATTAAAAGGATCAGCAAACATCTTATAAAATGGCAAATTAAAAGAACCTGCAGAAGTCTTGTCACCCATAAAAATAATCACGGGTTCAGATGGCCTTTCTTCATATTCTAATTCAGC
>CERS01168410.1_pt1 | contig 13616 bp, 13 predicted proteins | sample 356251 | NCBI WGS metagenome assembly CERS01 (sample SAMEA2621020, study PRJEB7988) | marine metagenome | isolation source: saline water (ENVO:00002010), including
GTTGTTATCACTGTCTCTTGTTTATAAACTCCTGTTTTAAATAATATGTCTAACACTTTATTTTCATTTGTTGCTATGATTAATTTTCGTATTGGTAATCCCATTTGTTTTGCGATATAGCCAGCTAACATATTTCCAAAGTTGCCAGATGGTACGATAACATCTAACGGTTCCCCTACTGTATCTACCGTATTTAAGTAACCATAAAAATAATAAACTATTTGGGCACAAATTCGCCCCCAATTGATAGAGTTAACGGCTCCAATACTATATTTTTGTTTAAATTCTATATCTTTATTAACCTCTTTTACTATGTCTTGGCAAGTATCAAATGTTCCATCTACTGATATATTAAATATGTTTTTATCAAGAATTGTACCGGCTTGTGCTTTTTGAAATTCACTCATACCTTCTTTTGGAGTTAACATGACTACATTAATTCTTTCTTTGGATCTCATGGCTTCTTCTGCCGCCGATACTGTATCTCCAGAGCTGGCTCCTAAAATGGTCAGAACTTTATTTTGTTTTGTTAATTCATATTCAATGATATTACCTAAAAATTGCATGGCTAGGTCTTTAAAGGCTAAACTTGGTCCTAATGATAAATCTTGTAAATATATATTGTTATATAATTTTTTTATGGGAGTTATTTTAGAATCTTTAAATTTTGTTTTTGTATATGTTTTATTAAGTATCTCTTCTAAATCTTTTTTTGGGATACTTTCACCTACAAATTTTTCGATGATAGTATAGGCTATCTCAGCATAACTTAACGTTTTATATTTTTTTAATGTTTCATGATCAATAAACGGATATATTTCTGGTATAAATAATCCGCCATCTTGTGCTAATCCAGATAATAGTACTTCTGAAAATGTATTTATTTGAGTGTTTTCATCTCTCGTACTAACGTAATTCATATCGTATTTAGTGTATGATGTGTTTATCATCTTGTAAATGTTATATCTTATTAATTGATTTTGTATTTAATATTCTTTATAATTAGTTAAATTAATTTGTAAGGAGATTATAAATGACAATAGAATTTTATAATGTAAAAAAGAAGAAAAAAGTAAGTATTGATGAAGCTAAAATTGAAAAGAAAACATATGAACGTGAAACAAAAGCAGGAAAAAAACAAGTACGTTATGCTTTTCGTGCTGTAGATGATGATGGAACTAACTTAACAAAGTTTTGTTCTGAAGCTGATTGGAATAAATTATAGTTATTAATTTAATTTAACTTTAAAAGCCGCTTTTATAGCGGCTTTTTTTTTGCTAATTTTCAGGATTTAGTGATGAATGATGGTGTGTTATTTTCCATTCACCATTTTCTATTTGTTTAAATTGAAACGTAAATCTACATGTTACTGATTTTTCACCTTGATCTGTTTCTAAATTAAAAACGTATTTTCCTGTATGTGTTGCACCATCAGCGTTAAGTGTTACCGTTGATTCTATAATATTTGCTTTAGGCTTTTTTTGTAAGAATGTTTCAAAATAATTTAACTTTGCTTCTTTGCTTTCTCTGATTTCATTGGAAACGGTAGGTATTAATATGGCATCATCAGTATATAAATTTACTACTTGCTCTGGACTTTGGGTTCCTAATGTATTGATCCAATGTTGTGTTAAATTCTCTATTTGTTCTTTATTCATTTGTACTCCTTTTATTTGTAAATTAATTATATTTAATGTTTTCTTATTTGAGCTTATGTTATATATTTTTTTAAAAAAAATCTATATTAATATATCTGCTATTTTTTGGATAAAGCCGTGGTATAATTTTTCATATGATTATCATTATTGAAACTCCCGCATCTTTACTTGATTCTATTACTAATCCTCATGGTGCTAACAAACTTTCTTTTATCCTATATAACCTTTTTTTAAGTCAAACGAATCACTTTATTATTATTTTAACTGATTTATCTAATCATGAATGTAATGTTCGTAATAACGACCTGTCATCTAATGCTAATTATTTTTTTATTAATTATGAATCTTTAGGGAATTATTTATTTGATGAAAATATTGTGCCTGATGTTGCTTTATCATTTGATATTAAATTAAAAAGACTGTTATCGTTTCGTTATTTACATCAATTTCCTTTTCCTGTAATTGGTTTAATTCATTCTTTAGGCTTTGAATCTCATATAAATGATTTATTATCTATTAAACCGCTTATAACTGCTCATGATCGTTTAATTTGTCCATCCGAAAATACTCAGGCCACTGTTCTTAAAGTTGGGTTTAATGAAATAAATACGCATGTTATGCATTATGGTTTGGATCATACTTGTTTTAAGCCTATTTCTAACAAGCGTAAACAAGATTTACGTAATCAGCTATCATTACCTCTTGACAAGACTGTTATTCTTTTTCTATCGCGTATTAGCCCTGCCCTAAAAACAGATCTTACACCATTTATCCGACTTATGCCTGATTTGTTAAAAACAAACCCTAATTTTATTTTTTATATTGTTGGTTCTGTTATTGATTCAGATTATGTTAAGCAGTTAAAAGGTTTTGTTAAAGAACTTGGTCTTGAGGATCATATTATCTGGGAACATAACCCTGATCATGATGCAATTGAACAGTATTATCAAAGTTCAGATATTTTTCTAGGCCTTTCAGATCATCCTGGGGAAACGTATGGTTTAACGGTAATGGAAGCCATGTCGGCTGGTTTACCTGTATTACTTTCTGATCATGCTGCTTATAAGGTTCATATTACTCATGCTAAAGAAGGTTATTATATTCCTACCTTATTAGCTAATGTTAACTTGAATCATTCTTTTTATTATTGTTCTAATACTGAATTTACTTCGTTATATTCTCAGTCTTTAGCACTTGATAATACTGTTTTAATTCAATTCTTATCTGCTCTTCTTGCTTCTCCAAAGAAAACTCTATCTATGGGTAAAGCAGCTCGTAAAAGGATTGAATCTAATCATACTTTAAATCATATGTTTCAACGCTTAATGGATCTGATTACTACTGTTGTTCAGGATTCTCATGATAAACCTTCTTCTTTTAATAACAATCTTTTTTTAAATACTCATGAACTATTTTCTCATCACCCTACTCGCTTTTTATCTACTACTGATTCTTTTTGTTTAACAGAAACAACTCGTAATCTTTTACAACAAGAGTTAGATTGTTTCTTTTTTGAAAAGCAATTAATCACATATAAACTTGTCACGGTTATTATTCATTTATTATCAGAACAAGACTATTGTTTAAAGGAATTATGTAACAGTATTAATGCTTCTCCTGAAGAAGTAGAACAAAATTGTGTTTTCTTGCTTAAACAACATATTATTTCTTTGAAACAAAAATAATACACAAAAAAAATTACCAAGCTATGTTAAACGTAAAGCATGCTCCTAAAAAAAGAAAGTACATTGAAGAAAGAGAATAAGAAGCAGCAGCAACAAAAATCCAAATGAGGATAACCGAATAGACATGGCGGGACGGTTTTAATTAAATATAAACAAATAAATGAAATTTTTTGTCTCTAAAACACGATAACTATATAAAAGACTGAAAAAATGTAACAATTTTTTTAGGGGAGGGAATTAAAATGTTTAAATTTAAAGGATCATTTCCTAGCGTAAATGGTAGTCAAAATGTTAAAGGATTATTGCCTAGCGTATATGGTAGTCAAGTGGATGGGAAAAAGTGGAAAGATCTTGAAGATGAAGATATTCTACTCATTAAAGATTATAATAAACTTAAAGAGGCGATTACAACATTTTGTAAAAATGGAAAAAAAAGACCGAGGTGTACGATTAATGATCAAAAAACAAGAAGTTTGATCATTGCAGTTCGTAAAGCATGCGGAGATTCTACCTACAGCCCCTGGAGAGAACCGTTAGATATGATACAACGCAAAACTCTTGTAAATATTATCGATCCAGATCGCACAATAAGAGTATCAACTTCATATGATGTAAAACGACAGATGATTAATTTTTTACAAGGCAAAGATGATCATATGAAAAAGGAAGAAGATAATTTAATAGAGGAAGCAAAGAATAGTGTTATTAAGGACGAAATGGCTAGGCTAGATAATAGATTGTGGGAGCTAGACATTAAAAGCCGACTTCTTAGATTAAAGAACGAATAAATACAGCTATACAAAAGAACTTAAATCAAAAATCCAAATGAGGATATTTGTTGTCTCATAAACGATCGTTTATGAGACACCTCTTCTTAAAACTCAACTAAATGAAATTATTTGTTTATATTTAATCAAAAAAACAACCCAGCTTTGCCAAAATCAAAGCAAGCCTCTACAAAAAGAAAGTACAATTTCAAGAGAAACTAAGATTCCCAATTTATAAAAAAACGCAGACTACCATAGAGCGAAGCCCTCAGGCGGAGTGTGTAGTTAAGTGGTTTTAAAATTGGGAAGATTAGTTTCTCTGGCGGAGAGTAAGGGATTCGAACCCCTGGTGAGATTGCTCCCACAACGGTTTTCAAGACCGCCGCATTCGACCACTCTGCCAACTCTCCGCAGGAAAAAATATTTTATCACTCTCTCTTTTTTAGTTCAAACAAATTAGATGTTTAACACCCCACTACATTAGGGAAATAGTATATTATAAAAGGGGGGATTGACATGCATTTAGATGAACTATTATCTAAAGAAATTGAAATTGATTTTGATACGAACCTTACTATTCGTGAAAGTAAACTAAAATCAATTATTCATAAATGGCCTGACCAAATCTATGACATCATTATTATGATGCAAAAGGATCCCGCTCTCGAACATTACGTCTTTCAATTACCTGATACTAGTGGCGTTTTAGAATTTAATCTAAATAGAAAAACTAAAAAAATTGATATTAACTTTTTTGATAAAAATGATTTAAATAATCAACGTAAATTTAAATCGCTGCTTGGTGAAGTATATGCTGATATTCTTGAAGAACAAGCTTTAGAACATATTAATTATTCTCAATATGATGAACAATTAAAAAATGAATTGGATGATTTTTTAAATTAGGATTTTTGAAAGATAAATTTGTGGATTTTTCAAATTAGCTGTTTAATTTAGCTTTTTTTCTAAGTCTAAACTAGCCATCCTTTAATTGTTGCCTATATTTACCTGGTTAACTTTTACTGATTTATTATTCTTGGTGTTAAATTGATGTATTTTAGTGTATTTGGTACACTATTGTTTATTGTTCCTTTTTTTTAAGCTATGGAGAGGTACCCAAGTGGCTTAAGGGGACGGTTTGCTAAACCGTTAGTGGGCGTAAGCCCAGCGAGGGTTCGAATCCCTCTCTCTCCGCCAGAGAAACTAATCTTCGCAATTTTAAAATCACTTAACTACACACTTCGCCTGAGGGCTTCGTTCTTCGGTAGTCTGCGTGATTTTATAAATTACGAATCTTAGTTTCTCTTGGAGGTGTTACTGCTTTTGTAGGGGCTTGCTTTGCTTTTGCAAACCTGGGTTGGTTTTTTTGTTTTAACTTCTCTTTATTTTTTTGTTTCTCTTGGAGGTGTTATCACTTTTTCTTGGGGCTTGCTTTGCTTTTGTAAAGCTGGGTTGTTTTTTGGGTTTTAGATTTTATTTGTATTTATTTTCAAATATGATACTATTTTTGTAGTGGAATTCCTGCATATTTTATTTCAAATAGTTATATTTTTAGGCATTATTAATGTTTGGTTAATAAGGTGTACAAAATCTACTTCTTATAGAGGTAAAGACTCTTTGAATCTTAAAGATGAATTTCATTCATATGGTTATTCAACTTTGTTTTTTTATTTTATTGGTCTTTTAAAGTTTCTTTTTTCTCTTTTAATATTTATTGGCATTTGGATACCAGGTATCGTTGTATGGGGCGCTTTAGGTATGGTTGTGTTAATGATTGGTGCATTATTTTCTCATGTTAAAGTTCTTGATTCTTTTAAGAAATCTATTCCTGCTCTTATTATGTTAGCTATGGCATCTTTTTTGTTTGTTTTTAATTTAAATATTGTCATCTAATATTCTTATTGCATGAAAAAAGTTGCTGTTATTGGTGCTGGTATCAGTGGTTTAACTATAGCTAATCATTTAAATAAAATAGCTAAGGTTACCGTATTTGAAAAATCTGCAGGTTATGGTGGTCGATTAGCAACTCGTTATGCTAGCCCTTTCACATTTGATCATGGTGCTCAATATTTTAAGGCTACTACATCAGAATTTAAATCTTTTCTAAAACCTTTGATTGCTAAAGGAATTGTTAAAGTTTGGAAGGCTTGTTTTCATGAAATTAAAGAATCAAAAGTTTATAAAAAATATCAATGGAATAATGAAAACCCTCATTATGTAGGTGTCCCTAACATGAATTCTGTTGGCTCATATTTAGCAAAAAATTTGGATATACACCTAAATACTACTATTAAAGCTATTGATCGAATGACTGATTCTAAAATATGGCAATTAACTGATAATAAAGGTAAAAATTTTCAAAACTTTGATTGGGTCATTGTTGCAATTCCTGCTAACCAAGCAAGCCAGCTTTTACCTTCTAATATCGTTTTTTATCAATCGCTTGCTAGCTGTCGTATGCAAAGTTGTTTTTCTTTAATGCTGGGTTTTGATAATCCCTTGCTTCTTAATTTTGATGCCGCTTATGTTGATGATCCTATCATAAGCTGGGTATCACTTAATCACACTAAGCCTAACAGAAGTACAGCATATTCTATTTTAATAAACTCTACTAATAACTGGGCTGACTCTCATTCTGGATATGATAAAAATTATCTTTTAACAACACTGTGTAAACGCTTTGAAATTATTTTTAATTGTAATACCGATCATGCTATTCATCGTGATATTCATTTTTGGAGATATGCAAATACTTCTAGAAAAAATTCTCCTTTATTACTTGTTGATTACGATTTTCAACTTGCTTCATGTGGTGATTGGTGCTTTCACGGAAGAGTCGAGTCAGCATTCTTAGTAGCTAAAAACTTAGCTGCTAATATTCATTCACATCTTTAGTGATGCTTAATTAATATCTACCCTTGCTTTTTACAATCAATAAAAGTAAGATAATTACTACGTTATATTAAGGGGTTTTCAAATGAAGTTTAAATTTTTTATTTTCTTAAATATTTTATTTTTTATAGTGGCTTGTTCTGCTCCACAAGATGTTAAATTAACATTAACCTCTGTAGGTGACACGATGAAATATAACCAAGAAATTCTACAGGTTAAAGGGGGTAGTAACGTCACGCTAACATTTATTAATAAAGCTAAGATGGCTGGTATGAATCATAATGTTATTATCTTAAAACCAAAAACGAATCTTAAAAAGTTTGCCTCTGAAGCCTTAGCTCATGGGCCAAACTATGTCCCACCTTCAGATCGTATTATTGCTCAAACGAAGATGACGAATCCTGGTGAAACAGTCTCCATTACCTTTGTTATGCCAAAAGAAAAAGGTTACTATCCGTATGTATGTACATTTCCAGGGCATGCATCATCGATGCAAGGTGTTATTCGAGTTAATTAATACGTGACATCTAACTCAAATTCAATAAAATCTGTTGCTATTTTTGGTTCTAATGGTTCTATTGGAAGTGCTTTTATAAAACATTTTCTAAATCAATCTAGCATTAAATACATATATTCTTTTTCAAGAGCTGTTAATAATTTTAACCATCCAAAAGTTCATCATTATTTTCTTGATATTTCAGATGAGAAATCCATTTCAGATATAGCTGATGAATTACCTGATGATCTTAATTTTGATTTAATTTTAATAACGTCAGGTTTTTTACATACTGAGGTAATTTCTCCAGAAAAATCAGTTCGTTTTATTTCTCAACAAAATTTATTAGATTATTTTAATATAAATGCAATTGCACCTTTACTCATTGCTAAATATTTTTCTAAATTTTTGCCTAAAAATTCCCCTTCTATTTTTGCTGCTCTAAGTGCTCGTGTTGGTAGTATTGGTGATAATAAATTGGGTGGTTGGTATGGCTATCGTGCTTCAAAAGCCGCTTTAAATATGTTTATTAAGACATTAAGTATTGAATTTTCTTTGGCTTTAAAACAATCAATTGTTATTGGCTTACACCCTGGTACAGTAGCTAGTAATCTTTCTAAGCCTTTTTTATCAAATTACAAAAAGAATTCTGTTTTTTCACCTGAGGAAAGTGTTTCTTATTTAGTTAAAGTGTTAAATAGTATTACTGAGAATGATTCTGGTAAAATTTTTGCTTGGGATGGTTCGGAAATAGTTGCCTGAAATGAGTTCAACATTATCTGTTTTAGTTACGGGTGCTAGTGGTTATATTGGTAGTTGTTTATTAGATATATTGTTAGACTCGCCTCATACCGTTTATTCGATGGTAAGACGTCCTAAACAATTCAAAAAATCTTTTGCCAGAAAACACTCTATTCGTTATGGAGATACGAATAATTATAAAAGTCTTGTTACTGCTCTCAAAGGTATTGATATAGCGTTTTATTTCATCCATTCTTTAGCTGAAGGTGATGACTTTATTGAATCTGAAAAATTATCAGCTATTAATTTCGTTAAAGCTGCAGAAGAAAATAATGTTAAAAGAATCATTTATTTAGGTGGATTATTTGATGACTCTCAAAAATTATCTTTACACTTACAAAGTCGAAATGCAGTTGGGGATATTATTCGTAATTCTAGTATTTTAAGTATTACGTTCCGTGCGTCTATTATTATTGGAGCTGGTAGCTTGTCATATGAACTTATTCGTAACCTTACAGAAAGACTTCCCATTATGATCACGCCAAAATGGGTTCGGGTTAAGGCACAGCCTATTTCTATTAAAGATGTTCTTAGATATTTATCGGATAGTATTTTATTACCTATTAAGCAAAAAATGATTTTTGAAATTGGTGGCAGTGATGTTGTTTCTTATTCTGATATTATGCAAGAATATGCTAAACAAAGGGGATTATATCGAATTATTTTGCCTGTTCCTGTATTATCCCCAAAAATTTCTAGTTTATGGCTTTCATTATTTACTCCACTTTATGCAAAAATTGGCAAAAAATTAATTCAAAGTATTAAATCGAATACTATCGTGAAAAATTCAGACAAAACACATGATTATTTTTCTTTTAAAACATTAAATATTAGCGATTCAATTAAATTTGCTCTCGATCAAGAAGAATCTGATTTTTTCAAATCACACTGGGCTTCATCCTATTCCTCATCTAATTATCAAGATAATTGGATTGAAAATACAGAAGGAAATAAATTGATATATATTAAAAAAATAATCTTTAATGTCCCTATTATTGATAGTTTTTTTCCCATTCAGGTGATTGGTGGAAAAAATGGTTGGTATTTTGCTAACTGGATTTGGTATTTACGCGGGATTGTTGATGTTTTTCTTGGAGGACCTGGTGCTATTCGTGGTCGAAAACATTCTAAAAATCTTACTGAAGGAGATTTTTTAGATTGGTGGCGTGTTGTTGTTTTTAATCCTCCTTTTCAATTACGCTTATACGCAGAAATGAAACTACCAGGTCGTGCATGGCTTGATTTTTCTCTTAAGAAATTAACTGAAACACAGACAGAAGTTTATATTTCTGCTATTTTTGAACCTAAAGGGTTGTTTGGCCGAATATATTGGTACAGTTTATATCCTATACATTTTTTTATTTTTACAGGTCTTTTAAATAAAATTAAAATTCTTGCTTATCGAGTATCTCGTGAATGACTTCTAGACCTGTTCTATTTCAGCTTATTTAAATTTTTATTTTTTAATTGCTAACTGATGATTTCTGCAGTATTTATTTAACTCTCGTTAATTTAAGCGCTAATAAGGGTTTTGTACAATTGTTTTTTGTTTAAAATGATAGCAGCTGTTATTTACTGCTATCATTTCAGCTATTGTTTAGTCTTGAGTATAGGTTACTTCTTCAATGAAATATGGGAAACACTTATATACACTTCTATTTAACACTGAATCTGTTTCTGAATCTAATAATATGTTTCTTACACATAGTTCATAGTGTGTGTAATAATTATCTGCATCATTATATGTATTTGGTTCTAGTAATGGGAGGTCAACGACCAACCCATTATACCCAATTCCTAACTCACCTTCAGCTACTACTCTACTAGCTTTTTCTACAAGAGCACTATCTTCTTCATTGATTTTTATGTTATTCCAATATTTTATTTCATTTACATTGTAATGGGATGTCATACTATACATATTGTCTATTTCTTCATTAGTATTTACTGGTTTAACAGTTTCTTCAATTTTATATTCAAATGTTAATTCATAATCCTCTAAATAATCATTATCTATGTTTGGGATCATTAAACTTTCATCAAAAACATATGTTAAACTTGTTCCTTCTTTATATATCCAGTCATTATCGATATCTGTATTTAAGCCTTTGTCTTTTATTGAATTATCAGTTTCTACTTCAGTACTGTAAGTTGTTCCGTAATCTTCATAATGGTTTTCTTTTACCACATAATTAATATAAGCATCATCTGTGACTGTAACATTTTCTATATATAATCCATCGTCATCTGAATAATCAAATCCTGCATAATAATCTGAATAATCATTGGATGTTTGAAATATATCAGAAAAATCTAATAAATCTTGCTTGTGTGTATTAACAAGATTATTATTGGCATCTAATAACTCTACTTTTATTTCTCCTGATTTTAACGTATATCCATCTAATTCTATCGCTGCTAGATTAGACTTAAATTCCTTGTCATAATTAAACTTTTCATGGTCGCTTATTTCAATTATTTCTATCTTTGTTTCAGTATCATTTGTTAATTGAACAGTAGCTTTAACTTTAACAATTTTATTCTGTGTATCGACAACAGTTATTATAAGCTCCTTGGATTCATCTTTTTCAATAAATACGTCAACAACAAAAGCTTTATCCATATCTAATATCCCAAGTGTATAAAATAATTTTGACATATCTAAGTGATCCTCATGTAGTTGACCTTCATCCATTGCCATCATAATTAAGGTCCATACTTCTAAAATATCTACATTTTCATTATTATTCACTTCGGTGATATCATTCCAACGATGATCTTCTGAAAATACACTTCTGATACCTTTTGTTGTCATTAATCCTTCTCTATCATTGGATGTTTTATATTCTTTATGTCTATATCTATCTCGGTACGTTCTGTTTGTATCCTCATAATCATCAAAAATATCATGCACAAGACCATCTTCTTGTGTAATTTCTGCTTTCATAAATTCTAATATTTGAATTGAGTTTGTTGGTAGTATTTCTATAGCTAAATCACCATCTGTCTTTGCTGTGTCAAAATCCATAGCTACGAAAATAGCGTCAGCCATGTCTTCTAATGTTACTTTGTTATCTTGCTTATAGGCATCTGCCATTAACTCAATTGCAGCAGGATGATTTTCTATCATTTCTTCGCCAAATACTTCTTCAATAATATTTTTAGCATATTTTTCATCTTTACGATTATGTTTCATATTATATTCAAGTTCAATCATATCAATATAATTTTTACCTGCATTATCAATTTCACAGGCATTTTTTATCTCTGAATAATCATTTTTGGTAAAGCTACTATTTTCAAACTTTTTTACTATAACTCTATTTGTGTTTGTATCGATAAATTCATGTTCTATTGGCTTTAACGTTGTTACGTCATATTCTTGAAACCCATGGACAGCTTTTAATGATCCTATCGTTTCTTTCACTGTATCTACTATAATATCAATGTATATTTTCATTTCACTTTCGGATAGCTTGTTTAATTTATCCTTTTGAATTGTATCAGAATATTTTTCTAATATGATAGGAATGACTCTATCACATATTTCTGATGTTTCTTTCGTAATGGTTTCTAGGATATTTGTTTTATTTTCTTCTAACGAATCTGAAACCCGTTGAACAATTTGTTTGTCTTTTCCTACTTTACTTAAGGTACTTTCTACTGTCGTTAAGCCTGAATCTAAATCTGTTGTTTTATAACTAAACGTACAAGAATTATCTGTATCAGCTTTTTCTGTTATCTCAGCAAAATCTGATTTTAAAAACATGTTTCCTTCATTTTCATCGGTTTGATATACATTTATTTGTACATCATCTAAATGATTCGTACAATCAACTGGAGTTTCTGTTCCTACATCCAGTACATCATTTATATTTTCTTTTAAAAATGAAATATCACCTGAGGCTATTGCTGTTAATGCATCCGATACATCATCATCATCAAATAAATTTGCGACCGCTCCACATCCTGTTAAAACAAATATTAGTCCAAGTAATAATAGCCTTTTCATTTGATTCCCCCTATCTTTTTTACTCCAAATGTTTACTTACCACTAATCATGTTTTTTTAAACATATTATCTTGTTACTTTAGTTAGTATTTACTTGTAAAAAAATATCGGTTTTACTTATAGACCTAATAAAATTGCACCTGATAAGGCTAGTGTAATTCCAATTCCTTTTAATAGCGTTATAGGGCTTTTTAAAAAAATTATTGATAATATGGTTAAAATCACAGCTGATATACTTAAAATAGCTCCTACATACCCTGGATTAACTGCACGATTTAATGCTTCTAAGGTTGCTATAATGACACCTATAATACTTATCACGCCAATAACTAGCCATATTATATGATAACTCTTTAGTTCTACCTGGCTTTGTACTGTTAGTTTATAAATAAGGATTAAAATCAGAGCGGCTATCGTATAAATGATTGCATTCACATAATGTACTGGTAATCCTAGCTTAATTAATTTTGTGATTGAAAACTGATGTATTGCTATTGAAACAGCACCTATTAGTGCAATGGTAAACCAATTCATTCTATTTATTATGTCATATTTATTATTTTTCACATATGCTTTAAGTAATTTAATATGTGTAATTTATACAAGAATTGGGAATAATTAATCGTATATAGATATATAACACCTTAATAAAGGGAGGGGGTTATGAGTTTAGATAATTATTTCAGATTATTACGTTCCAATCAACATAAGCGGTTAATTAACCCTGTAAAGCGGGTTGATAAATTTTCTTCTGACTCAGAAGACGATACTTCCGATCAACCTAAACAATCTTTTAGTGATATGATGAATGAATATCTTGATGAAGAATTTGATGCAGAGGATATCTAATTTTTATTGAAATTTTTTAATTACTTTTTCGATATTCTTTAATCCTTTTTTTAATGTTGTTAATTTAGGACCAAAACTTATTCGTGTATAGTTATTATAGCGTGAATGTTTTTTTAATCGTCGTTTACCAGGATTTACATCAAAAAATATACCCGGTACAGTAATAACCTTTTCTTTTAAACATTCCAGAAAAAATGTCTGACTATCTTGTAACTTTTTAGGCAACTTTGATAAATCACACCATATATAAAAGGTTGCTTCTGGTTCTGAATCAATAATAAAGCCCATTTCTTTTAAACACTTTAGACAATAGTCACGCTTTTCTTTAAATACATCCTGAATTTCTTTAGTATCTTTTAATAACGTTTTTGGATTTATTAATTTTACAGCTTCCTCTTGTAACGAATGTACAGCTCCTCCATCCAGGAACGATCCAGTACTTGATACTCTTTCAATA
>CERS01053547.1_pt1 | contig 13588 bp, 10 predicted proteins | sample 356251 | NCBI WGS metagenome assembly CERS01 (sample SAMEA2621020, study PRJEB7988) | marine metagenome | isolation source: saline water (ENVO:00002010), including
GTATCACTATAAGGATTTATTCCTCCTAAACTATTCCATCCATTATTCGTATAACCCATAAATAAATTTGAACTATTATTAAAATATATTGAACCTTTCTTATTTACTATACTTATTGAATTATCTGGTACTACTAATCCTTCTTTAATTGTTAATGTATCATCTATATTTATATTTCCACTACAATTTAAATTTTTATTAATTTTAGTATTAACATCTATATTAAATAATTCTTTATCAATAGATGCTTTTGATTCTTGTTCGGTCCAAAATTCAATTGAAGGTTTATTAATAGTAGGTACGTTACCTGTAGTAAATCCAGCGTGTAATCGTAAATGAACGTTATGAGAAAATATACCAAAATCATTATCATTACCAGGAAATATTTCTCCTCTTTTATTATTTATATCATAAGTAGTTGTATTAAACTTATAAAAAAATTGTAATTTGCTTGTTTCTGTTTCAATATTTTTTCTAAACCTTCCATTACCTACTAATTCTAGATTAATAGGAGTACCATCTTTTTTATTTGTAATATCAATAACAGGTTTAATTAATCCATTTTCAAATCCACATATTTGTAATTTATCAGTATTAATTGGTGCAATTTTAGGAACAGATAATATATTAATATTATTATTTTCAGTAGCAAAATATGATAAATTAGAATTAGGATATGATTTAGAATTGTCTGAAATATTTATAGCTTTTAAATTTTTATCATTATTAACTCCAATACTCATATATGAAAAAGAATTTAATGTATTATCAAATACTAAATGTGAATATATATTATGAAAATTAATGTAAGTATGTAAATTTTGATTATATTTATTTAATAAATATGTTTCAATTTCAGTATTTTTTGTATTATCAGTAAGTATAAATAATTCATATAATCTAATTTCTTTAGTAGCTTCAATATTTTCAAACATAGTAAAATTAGTAGAAATATTAGAAGGAGAAAATTTTAAGATACCTAAGTCATTATTTAATAAAGTTGTAATATTACCAAAACTATTAAATAATTCATTATTAATTAATTTATAAGAAGTAGTGTTACTCCATATAATAGCGAAAATATCTGTAATAGAATTAGTATTTTGTATATATATACCGTTATTAGTACTATTTAAAAGAATATATTTATTATCTATAATTTCAGTAGAAGAATTTGAATTATAATTAATATCTGTTTTAATATTCTGACCTTGACCGGACATATAATTAATGATATATTATATTTTATAAATAATTAAAATTAATAATATAAAAATGTATTTAAAATATAAAATGTATTTTAAATAAAATATATAAATATATTTACATATAAGTTATAATATGTATGAAAAAAAAATAGGAAAATATAGTTATGATAATAATTATATTGGAAAAGGTTCTTTTTCAAAAGTATATATGGGTATAGATGAAAATAATAATAAATATGCTATAAAAAAAATCTATAAAAAGAATGATCCAAAATATATAAATTTAGTTGAAAAAGAGATAGAAGTAATGGAAAAATTAAATCATAAAAATGTAGTAAAATTATATGATAAAATTTATACTGATAAACATATATTTTTGATAATGGAATTATGTGATAATGATTTAAATAGTTATATAAAAAACAATAGATTATCAGTAGATGTAATAAAGGATATAATGAAACAATTAATAGAAGTATTAAAATATATAATGGATAATAATATAGTTCATCGTGATTTAAAGCCACATAATATATTAATCAATAAAGATTATACATTAAAATTAGCAGATTTTGGTTTTGCGAAAGAATTTAAAGAGACATTATTAACAGATACAGTATGTGGAAGTCCATTATATATGGCTCCAGAAATATTAAATCAGCATAAATATAATATAAAATCAGATTTATGGTCTGTAGGTGTGATATTATATGAAATGGTAATGAAAGAACATCCATTTAAAGCATTAAATATAACAGAGTTAACAAATGTTATAAATAAAAAAAAACCATTACTTTTGAATGTAGATATACATCCGGAATGTAAAAATTTGATAGAAAGATTATTAATAGTAGATTCGCATAATAGATTAGACTGGGATGAGTTATATAAAAATGATTGGATATATAACAATAATAATAATAAAACGATAAGTGAAATGAGTGAGAAAGAAAAATTACATAAGGAAATAAAAACATTAGTAAAAAAGGAAGATAGTTTTGATTATTGTTTTGAAAATAGTGTAACTGATATAAATTTATTTGAAAATAATACTGTTTTTGATGATGAACTAAATCATGAATTAAAAAAAAAAGAAAATAATAAACCAAATATAGAAAATATAAATTTAAAAGATATAATAATAGATAATTATATAAGAATTTAAGAATCTAACTCGATAAGACTTTTACTTCTTCTTCCATCAAGTTTTTTACTTAAACTAAATACACTTTCTCTAGTCAAAGATGTAGTATCGGCGCATTTATCTTTACAATCTTTATATTTAGAACTAGGTTGCATATTAATATCAAGAACTTTAGAATTTAATAAACAAGTTTCATAATAATTTAATAACCATCTTTTTTTATAAAATTTCTGACTATCTAAATCATATAAGAGAATAGATAATAATTTAGTGTAGTAATGTTCTTTTCTAGCATTATTCAAATCATTAGAACGGTTATTTTTATGTATGTTAGTGAAATATTCTAAAACAGTTTCATATGGTATATAGTTAAACAATTTAGATTTTTCATTAATTAGTTGTTCTATATTATTATATGTATCGGTAATATTTAATTTATATTTATCATTTACGAGTGATTTTAAATCATTAAATTGTGTTTCAGTAAATTCTAATTGAAATTTATCTTCATTATCAAAATTATATGAATAAAAATTTTGAAATAGATATTTATCGTCTGAAGTCCATATTTTTTCTAATATATCATTATTATTTATAATATTACTTAAAATAATTTTATGATTTAGTTCATAAACTTGATCTATAATACAATATATAATATGTAAAATTTGTTCATATTCATTAACATTAGGAAGATGATTTTTAAATGCTCCTGAATCGAAACTACTTTTAAAATATATATTTTTTCCTTCAGTTTTAAATCTTTTTGACCATATTATACTTAAATTAATAATTATTCTAGACAATTTAAATTTTAAATTTTTTTTAGTATCAGTAGTAAAAGTAGTAGAACATCCAATAATATTAGATATTTTAGGTAATCTATTATAAATTTTGGATAGATTTGTTTCTTTAGGATTATTTATATCACCACTGTAATAATAATAACCATCATTAGTATCAGAATATTTATTATAATCAAAAGATTTATAAATACAATCAAATTCAGGTTGGTCAATTTTTAATTCTTCCATAACAAATTTAGGGTCGATTAAAGGACTATTTGTAGTAGCTTTAAATTTGTAAAATTTATATGATTTTGATTTAATATCTTGATTAACAATTCTTGCGCTAGAAACGTCGTGATAATGAGGGATCCATTGTGCTGTTTTTATATCATATTCATAATAAATATTTTGTAAATATTCATAGTTATAAGTATCTAAATTATTTTTAGAGAAATCAACAAATTTAAATATTAAAGGGTCTTTACTAACTATATATTTATTATAATAATTATATATAGAAGTTTCAAAATCAGATAAATCAGATTTTGAAACATGTTTTTTATAAAATATGCATTTTAAATATGTAATAATAATAGGTAAATAATTAAATATAAATATTAAATTCAAGTTAATATTATACATATTAAGAATAGTATTTTTAGAAATATTAATATTATAATTATAATATAATTGTTTAGGGGTATCAAATGGTTTATAAAATAAATTATCAAATAATATTTGTTTTAATACAGAAGTATTTTTTTCATTGATATAATTAGTAAGAATATCATTATTAAAATCTGTATTAAAATTAGGATGAGTTTTACCTTTATCTTTACTTAATGAACTCCATAATATATTATATTTTTTAAATATTTCAGGGTCACTTAAATTTTGTAAAATAGCACTGGTATTACAACCATCTAATAGTATAGATAATATGGTTTCATATTCATTGTTTTGTATTGTATTAGATAGAATATTAGTTTGTATAGATTTTTTAGGATCTTTTTTCTTTTTAGGATCTTTTTTTGATGTATCTGATGTATTAGTGTCTGTTTTATTAGTGAGTGATTTATTATAATCAATTAATGGTAAATTAATAGGATAATTATCATATAATTGAATATTAGATAATTTTGTTTTAAAAGGATATTGAATAAATTCAATAGGTATATCTTTAATATTAGAAATATTAAATGGTTTAAAAATAATATATGAGCCATTTATAGTAATAAAACCTTTAATATTAAATTTATTAAAGATAGGTTCTTTTGTTAAGATAAGTTCTTGTAAAGCAATTTTAAATATATTTAAATCAATATTAGTATATTTTTCTAATGTTTTATTATATAAATAATCAATATTAAAATAATTAGAATTAGATTCAATAATAACAATTTTAATAAAATATTTAATATTAGCAATGTAGTTAGGATTTGTAAAAATATTAATTTTATCAATCTCATTTTGTGATTTTATAACATCTTTATATTCTTCTGGATTTGAATGTATTTCATTAAAACAAGTATCAATATCATTTTCCATTCTAATTATTATATTTTCATTTTTTGAATTTACTTGTTCTATAACATTAATATCGGTATCATTAAGTTCACTAGTTTTTTCTTCAACAGTTAAATTTAAATTATTAATATTTTTATTTAATAAACAATCAACAGATGATTTTTTTAATAATTTATCTAATTTATTAATAGAATCCATTTTTTGATTTGAAAGTTGAATTTTTCTTAAATCAATATCATTCATATGTAGTCCATTATCATTAATTCTATTATTTTTAAGTTCTTTTGATATAGCGACATAATTATATATGGTAATATTTCTTTGATTAAATGGTAATAATTTATGAGAACATTGTCTATATCCTCTACCAATAATTTGTTCATATCGTGATTTATTATACCAAGGTTCAAGTATATGTATTTCTCTAATATTAAATAAACTAACACCTTCAAATAAATTAGTAGAACCAATTATAATTTTAATATTTTCACCATATATATTATCATTATTATTAAAACTATCTATATAAGTTTTTCTATCTTTATCTGATGTTTCACCATCTAGTCTAATATAATATTGATTATTTGGTGTATCAGTTAATGGTTTTTCTAAAGTATTAGATATAATTAATTTATTTTTTTTAACAATTTTTCTTTGAAATCCTAATGTTTCTAATAAGATGGAAATAAATTTACCACCTCCAAATGATGGTTTTATAAAACTAGAATATATGAATATTTTACCTACTGTATTTTGTTTTAAGATATTTTTAAATTTATTTAATTTGCAAGAATATTTATCAAGATTATCAAATAAATCTAATACCTTTTCTTGATTTATATTAGTAAATGAATCAGTTTTGGATTTATATGTAAATAATTCGTCAAAATTAAATAATATATTAGGTTCTTTAGATGGTAAGACTAAATTAGAATATTGTAATTTTTGTTTTTCTTTACATTCTTCATATATATCTCTTTGATATTTATTCATTATACATTTAACAACAGGCATAAAAGTTTCTTGTTGATTGAAATAAATATTGATGTGTTCTTTAGGTAATAAAATTTTAGGAAATATAAATGGGTCATTACCTTTTATATAAGAAACATACCCTTTTACATATGAATAAAAAGTTTCTTCTAATTTTTTTAATTTATTACCATCTGTTTCGGTTATTATATCATTTAATAATTTAGTATTAATTAAATTAGGATTTTTATCATTTTTTTTTAATATATTAATTAAAAATTCAATTTCATCAAATTTATCATACATAGGTGTAGCTGATAATAATATAAGTTTAATTGGTTCAGTTAAATTTTCAAATATAGCATTTAAAAATTCTTTAGATTCTTTTGTGTTGATTTTTTTTGTTGAATTATCTTCTAAATCATCTGATTGTTCGTCTCTTAAATTATGAACTTCATCAATAATTATAATACAATTTGAAAATATATTGTTTATTTCTTCTCTATTATAAACACCTTTTTTTTTTAAATATTTATACTTATTAGTAAATTCTTGATATCCATATATTTCATAATATTCACTAATAATAGTATTTCTAAATTCTTCATATTTATCTTCAGGATATAATTCTTTCCATTTATCCCATTCTGATTTATATTCATTAGATACACAAGTTAATAAGTTTTGCTCTATATTATCTATATGTTTTTTATAATCAAATATTTCATTTCTAAAACCTTCTTGAATAGCAGGTTTAGTTAATATAATAATTTTTTTATTATTTTTTTTAACATATTCTTTAAAATTATTACTAATTAATAATGAAGAACAGGTTTTTCCTACACCAACACCATGATATAATAATAATCCATTATATTGTGTATTTAGTGATATAAATGATGATACAAATAATTGTATATTTTTATAAATAAATCCTCCTGTTGAATTACATCTATCTTCTGTTAATTGAATTATTTCTTTCATAGTATAGTTATCAAATGATGATTTAAAATTTTTAAAATCAGGGTGAGTAGCAATCATATAATTAAAATTAGTATTTTCAATAGATGGATATATTTCGGTCATTATATTTATTATATATATATATATTATTTAAAATTAATTTGATATATTTTTTAAATATGGAAATAAATTTGATTGTAGCATATTGTAATAAAAATGGGATAGGTAGGATGAATAATATACCTTGGTTGATAAAGGATGATTTAAAACATTTTAAAATAATTACGACAACTAATACAAATAAATTACCAAATAGTTACGAATATCAAAAAAATGTAGTTGTGATGGGTAGAAATACTTGGGAATCTTTACCAGTAAAAGTTAGACCATTAGCGAATAGATTTAATATTGTTTTATCATCAAAAAGTAAATTTATAGATAGTGATAAAGTAGATTATACAACAACATCTTTTCAAAATGTTTTATCTTACTTAGATTTTGAAAAAGAAAAATTTAATAATTGTAAAATATTTATAATTGGAGGAGAAGTTTTATATACTGATATATTGAAAAATTATTCAAATTTAATAACACATTTATATATAACAGAAATATATGCGAATTATACTTGTGATAAATTTTTTCCAATAATAGATAGTAATATTTTTAAAATTTCTAAAGTAAGTGAATTTAAAAATGAAAATAATATAAATTATAGATATTTAGTATATTCACATATTGATAAAGTAAATAATTTTTATATAAATAAAGAAGAAAAACAATATTCAGATTTAATACATAATATAATATATAATGGTTTAGACAGAAATGATAGAACTAATGTAGGAACTTTAAGTTTATTTGGTCCAAGTTTATTAAAATTTGATATTTCAGATACATTTCCATTATGTACTTTAAAAAAAGCATTTTTTAGAGCAATATTTGAAGAATTAATGTTATATGTTCGTGGTCAAACTGATAATAAAATATTAAATGAAAAAAAAATACATATATGGGATGGTAATACTTCACGTGAATTTTTAGATAGTAGAAATCTAAAACATTTACCGGAAGGTGATATGGGTGAAACATATGGTTTTAATATGAGAAATTATGGTGGAAAATATGTAAATTGTAAAACAAAACATACTAATGGTTTCGACCAATTAAAATATATAATAAATGAAATAAAAAATAATCCACATAGTAGAAGAATATTAATTAATTTATGGAACCCTAGTACATTACATAATGCAGCTTTACCTAGTTGTTTACATCAATATCAGTTTTATGTTGATACAAAAAATAAGAAATTAAATTTACAGATTTATTTAAGATCTTCTGATGTATTTTTAGCGAATAATTGGAATACATGTACTGGAGCATTATTTGTTTATTTATTATGTAGTTTAGAAGATATTAATTTAAAACCAGGATTTATTAATGTAGTTTGTGGAGATGCACATATTTATAAAAATCATATTGATTTAGCAAAACAATTATTAACACGAACATCTTATCCATATCCTAAATTAATTGTAAAAAATAAAAAGAAAAATATAGAAGATTTTACATATGAAGATTTAGTTTTAATAGATTATAAATCACATCCAAATATTAAAGCTCCGATGGCAGTGTAATATTATTATATTATATATATTATATTATTTATAATGTTATATTATATTTTTAAATTGATATGTAATCCACAATATGTGTATTATTTATTAATATATTATTATACATTTACATTTTTATATAACTCATTTATACCATCATTATATTTAATTAATTATTTTATATATTTACCATCAAATTATTTATATTATTTATATTATTATAATATTGTAAATAATAATATTTGTAATAATATTAATAAAAGTAATAATGATGATAATGATAATGATAATGATAATAAAGTAACTATTTCATTAAATAATTGTGATGAAAATAAATTTATTTTATTGTAAAATAATAAATTGATTTAAAATATATAATCTAATAAGATTTAAATATGGAAGAACAAAATCTATTTAATAATATTAATTTTGATTTTAAAATTTCTGTAAAAATCAATGAACTAAATAATTCTACTAGTATTTTAAATATTTTAAATATTAAAATTAAGGAATATGAGAATAAATGTTTAGAGTTTGGTTTTATAAAAAAAAATTCTATTAAAATTAAGAAATATTCTTGTGGATTTTTAAATCCTATAATTTTTGTACCATTTATTGAATATAAACTTTTGTGTTCTGCGGATGTTTTTCATCCACAAATAAATGATATTTATAATGTTAATATAGTATCAATTAATAAGATAGGAATTTTATGTAAACTATTTTATAATTGTGATAATAAAAAACATATTATATTAAATGCGATTATTTCAAAAAATAATCAAGATAGTAATAATTTAAATAATATTAAAAAAAATAATAATATTAATATTAAAATAATTGGTTTTAAATTTAATAAATATTCTAAATTTATAAGTGCTATTTGTAACATAGTTTCTCTAAAAGAATTAGAACAAACAAAAAAATATAGTAATATAATTAATTCATTAAGTAGTATAGACATTCCATTTAATTTTACTACAAATAAATTTAAAAAATATAATAATATATTAAAAATTATTTTAAATAAAACAAATATTTTAGAAAAAGAAGAATTTATATATAATTTTATTATTAATAATAAAATAGAATATAATAATAAAAATTATATACAATTATATAAAAATCATATAACATCTTATTTAAATGATTTAAATGAAAAGAAAAATGAAGAACAAATAAATATTAAATCAAATGATAAATATTATCAAATTAAGAAAAAGATAAGTAATAAACATACTAATGATGATTCATCATATAGTGTATATAATGATATAGATAACGATACAGAAGAATTAGATAATACATCTAATAATAATGATATAAATGATATTCCAGATCCAAATGATGAAGATTTTGATGATGAAGATGACGAAGAAGGTGATGAAGAAGATGATGAAGAAAATGAAAATAATACTTGTAAGATGAATAAAAATAAATTATCAAATGTAATTAATAATCATTTTGAATTTGATAATCAAACTATTGAAAATTCAGAAATATTAAATATTGATGAGGATGATGAAGAATATGAAGAAGATGATGAAGAATATGAAGAAGATGAAGAAGATGATGAAGAAGAAGAAGAAGAAGATGAATGTATTGAAAATAATAAAACAAAAATGAAAAAAAAATTATTGAATATTAATAGTATTACAAAAAAAAATTAGATAATTAATATATTAATTTAAACCAAAATCATTATCAATTTTTATAATTCCATCATATAATATTTTTTCAATTTTATTAGTTGGTTTCCAGTCTTTCCAAATATTATTATATTTATTAATTTGTTTACATATATCACAATCACAAGTGCTTTCTACAAATTCTTCTGTTTCTTCTGTAATAGGATTTTCATCTATTTTTTTTTCATCAATTTCTTCATCATCTTCTTCATCTTCTTCACTATCAGAATTATTTATCTCTTCAATATATTCATCTAATATTTCTTTTGCTCTAGTTTCTAAATTATCTGAATTTAAAAATTCAAATACTTCTCTTTTTAAAGATGAAGATATATCTTTAGCTGTTATAATTGTTCTATTAGAATGTTTTGTATATATAGCCGCATTAGCAACAGAATTTTCCATAAATACAGTTAATAAGGAAAGTATATTTAAATTAGAATTATCTAAATTTTGATTACTAGTAAATATATTATCGAAACCAGTTTTCATATTTATATTTTCCATATAGTTTAATATTAATATATTATTATGTTAATTGTTTAAGTATTTTTATTATTATAATTATATTTATAATAATTATGTATATTTTATGTGAAGATAGTTTATCTTGTATTATTAATTATTTATCAATATATGATATATTAAAATTAGAACAAACAAATAAATATTATATAAAAAAAATTGATAAATATTCACAAAATAAATATAAAAAAACTTTATCAATATTAAAAAAAGATTTATATAATTATTATAATGAACTAGATATTTTAACAAATTTATTAAATAATAATACATCTATATTTAATAATATAAACTTATATTATAAAACAGTAGATATAAATAATATTAATATTTTAATAGAAAATATTAAAAATAATTATGATTATAAAAAATATATATTAAAAATATTAAAGTTTTATTTTAATATATTTAATATTATTATTAATAATATAACTTTTACAAATATATTTTTTTATAAAATAAATAGATCAGAAGTAAATAATGATTTGTATTATATTTTTATAAATATAAAAGAAACTTTTAAAAATTTTTACAAGTTTTTAGCATTGTATAATTATATTAAATATTTTATTTACAATAATGATAATAACTATATAAAAAAATAATATATTATAAATATAAATGAGTGAAACTAATTATAAAAAACTTTATAAATATTGTGCTGAACATTTAATAGAAAAAAAAAAATCTAAGGAAAAATTTATATTTAACAAATTAATAAAAAATTTAAAAAATAAAATTGAAAGTGCTTTAATAGATGAAGAGACGTATATTGTGTTATATGATGATAATTTTAATATAAATATTAAAAATATTTTACCTAAATTAAAAAAACATGTAGCTCCATTTAATATAACATATAGACCTAAAACTTTAGATGAAATGAGTTTTATAGAAAATATATGTGATCCAAAACCATATATTTTAATAATTGATTGGATTAATTTTGCGGTAGAACTTTCTGAAAATAAATTACAAACTTTATTTAATAAATATATTAATCATATAAAGATTAGTACTATAAAAAATAGTGTTTTATTAAATAAAGAAAATATTATGGAAAATGAATATGATAGTGATAATACTGCTTCAAGTTTTGATATGATGAGATAATATTTAAATATCTTTTATATATTTAAATATATAAATATAAAAAATAGATTATGAATATAATTAAGTATAATGATTTAAAAAATTATACTTTAGATTTTAAACATTCAAATATTAGTAATAAATTTAATATTAATTGTTATTTATCTGAAAATAATAATGAATATCCAATTTTAATAAAAACACCTAAATCAGAATTACAAAGCACAATACAATCAGGGTTTTTAGTTATTTCATTTATTAATACGGATAAGAATTATATTTTTTTAAATTTTATAAAAAAAATAGAAAAAGAAGCAAATTTATATATAAAAAATAAATTAAAGAAAAAAACAATAAAACTTCATTCAAGTTTTATATATGAAAAAAAGACAAATGGAATTAAAGAACAAGAAAATGTTACAAAATATATTTTTAATATTTCAAAATATTCAAATTCATTTAAAATATTTGATTATGAAAATAATATTATAGATAAAAAACAATTAGATATTTATTCTAATATAGTTTTATTAATAAAATTACAAAATATATGGATAGATTTAGATAATAAATCATTTGGATTAAATTGGAATATTTTTCAAATAAAGAATTATTCAGAAATTAATTTAAGTAATTGTTTAATTTTTGATAGTGATGATGATAATGATGTAGATGTTATTAAAAAAGAACTAATAGTTCAAAAATGTATTTTTTGTTCTTCAACTTGCATTTTTAATAATAATATCAATAATATTAATATTGCTAAAGGTGGAAAGGGAATAATTAAAGGAGGTAAAGGTAAAGGTAAAGGATATATAACAAATAATATCACGACTACAAATAATAAAACAAATAAATTTGGTAGAGGAGAAAAAAAACCAGAAGAAAAAAAAGATGTACCAGGAGTTTTTTCACCTAGTGTAAATGAATTGCTTGATATGAAGTCTAAATTAAAAAAAATGGTAAAAATTAGTTCAGATGATGATTAATATAAATATGTCTATTAATAATATTTTATTAAATTAAATTATTTCTATTTTTTCTTCTACTGTTGTTTGTGTACCATTTGCTGTTTTTTCTATTTTTTCTGTTCTTATTATTTTTTTATTTCCTATTATACGAGTAGTCGTATTTATACTTGTTGCTATACTAGTATTTGAAAAATTATTTATATTAATATTAAATTCATTATTATTAAAAATATTTCTATCATTAAACATATGAGAGAATATATCAAATGGATTTTGATTATTAAGAACTATATTTCTTCCATTATCATATTCATATTTTTTTTTATCATCTGATAATACTTCATATGCTTCTGCTACTTCTTTAAATTTTTTTTCTGCTTCTTCTTTATTGTTCATATTTTTATCAGGATGATATTTCATAGCTAATTTTTTATATGAATTTTTTATTTCTTCTTTTGTAGAATTTTTATTGACATTTAATACATCATAGTAATTAGTCATTGTATATAAATATATATATTCTTTTTAAATTAATAAAAACGCATAAAAAAAAATATGAAACTTATTTTTATATAATTTATTTTATATAATTTATTTAAGCAGATTTTTTAGATTTCATTTTACGACATCTTTTGGTTTTAGAATGTCTACGAGAACCTTCAGGACATCTTTTCTTTTTGGATTTTTTTACGGATTTGGCGGATTTGGCGGATTTGGCGGATTTGGCGGATTTTTTCGATTTTTTTGATTTAGATTTGCGACATCTTCCAGTTTTAGAATTTCTGCGTGAGCCTTTAGGGCAGTTTTTCTTTTTGGATTTCTTTACAGATTTAGCAGATTTTTTGGATTTGCGTGATTTTCTTGATTTTCTAGATTTTTTGGATTTGCGTGATTTTCTTGATTTTCTTGATTTTCTAGATTTTTTATCTTTAGAACCCTTTGGGCGTCCTCTTTTGGAGGATTTGCGTGATTTACGTGATTTGCGTGATTTACGTGATTTACGTGATTTTCTAGATTTAGCAGATTTTTTGGATTTGCGTGATTTGCGTGATTTTCTTGATTTTCTTGATTTTCTTGATTTTCTTGATTTT
>CERS01035090.1_pt1 | contig 13526 bp, 15 predicted proteins | sample 356251 | NCBI WGS metagenome assembly CERS01 (sample SAMEA2621020, study PRJEB7988) | marine metagenome | isolation source: saline water (ENVO:00002010), including
CTAGCAATTATGTATTATAATTCACCACAATTCGGAACTATACTAAATGAATCCGAATTAGATCAAATTGTTAATATAGAAAATATTGTTGGCGTTAAAGAAGCAAGTTTCAATAAAGAAATTTCAATTAATTCACACAAAACACTTGGTGAAAAAGCTGTCATTAGCACTCCTGATGAATGGATTTTTTGGGAAGGTGAAAAATCAGGATTCCAACAACAAGTAATGTTTGCAAACACTTCTGACTGGAGGTTTGACACTCCAGATAACAATAGTTATACACAATTTGTCCAAGATGCTTGCAAAGGTACTATCGATAATGATTTATATGAAAATGAGATTAAAGCAATCAAACAAATATCCGACACATGGTGGCAAAAAACTGTTAGTGATGCTGGTGGTGTATTACCCGTAGCATTATGTAAATATTGGGGAGAATTAGTTGGCATGAAAAGTGGAGGACCAAGACTTCCTGTAAAAGATTTGTCAAAAACTGATAAACAAAAATTGAAAAATGAACTGATTGATCTTAATAAATTAAAAATTTCATTAAATGTTTAAACGAGGTAAATAAATGTTATTACTAGTTAGTGTACAAAATGTAAAAGAAGCTAAAGAAGCAATTAAAGGTGGAGCAGACATTGTAGATGTTAAAAATTTACAAGAAGCTTTAGTTGGATCCGCACACCCGAATACTTTTAAAGAAGTGAAAATCATAGCTCCTGACCCTATTCACTCAAGTTTAACTTTAGGAGTTGTGCCAAATCAAGTAGGTACAGTTGCTATGGCTGTTCATGCAGCTGGCCTTTTGGATGCTACGTCAGTAAAAGTTGGCTTTATGCATGATGAGTATGACCATGCGCTTGAAACATTGCTTGCGTGCAGAGAAGCTTTAGAAGGATCTAACACGTTATTAATAGGATCATTATTTGCTGACAATTTAATTTATGAAAATGGACTTGATCCATCATTAATGGTTAAATTAGCTATTGAAGGAAAATGTGATGGATTTTTAATTGACACTTTAGTTAAAGATGGTAGAAATTTATTTGATTTCATGCCCGAAGAAGAACTAAAAGAAATGGTCATTGAAGCGAAATCCAGAGGTTTAAGTACTGCTCTTTCAGGTCATTTGAAATTAAGTGACCTCGATGAACTTGCAAGAATTAATCCTGACATTGTTGGTGTCAGAGGAGCTGTTTGTACAAAAGGAGATCGTGACGAAGGAGTGCATTGGGAAGCAGTGAAGCATTTTAAAAATCAATTAGAATTAAGAAAATCAGGACAGCTTAAAGTAAGAGAATCACTAGATGAAAACTTTAAGATTTCAGACAAATATTTTTCTAATGGCGATGTAATTATAGACGGACAGGGCAAATCATGTTCAGGAATTATAGCAGCTTTAGCAGATCAGATAAAAAAAGACAAACAATCAATTGTAGAAGTAATTATTCCAGATGAATTAAATACTTACGATGTATTATTGTGGGCAAAAAACGATAATCACAGTATAATGGATCAACAAAAGGATGGAAGTGGTAATTTAAGAATATTATTAAAACCATAACCATAATTGATCTTTATGGAAGAAGTAACAGCTGTAATTAGAGATGTAATCATAATCGGTTTCATAATAATACTAGCAATATTAGCTATATTGAGTTATATGAAATTAAATAAGTTATTTTCTAAACTTGACTCTTTAGTTGAAAGTTCTCAAAAACTATGGTCTTTAATTGGATATATTGTGTCACCAATGGACAAAATTAATTCTAAATCAATCGAGAAATTAGCTAGTTATATTAAGTCTATTAATATAGACAAAGCAACCCAAAAAGCTAAAGATGCAACCAAATCTGCATCAGAAAAAATAAGGAGAAAAAAAAATGAGTGAAAAAAGAAAGCAAAGTAGGCTAAGTAATTTGTTTTTAGGATTTGCTTTAGGAATGTATCTAGGACCTAAACTTGTAAAAAAATTAAAGCAAACTGAACTAACTGAAAACGAGCGCATAAAACTTTTTGCTCTTAACATGAGGGATGCTACTCTTGATGTTATAGAATCTCTTAGAAACTATCTTGATAGCTTAGGAATTGAGCCATCTAAAGATATATTTGAAGATATTGACAGACTGATAAATAAAAATAACAAGCCTAAGAATGATGAAGATTAAATAATATTTGTCGCTTCAGGATATGAGCCTATAATCTTTAGCATACTTGTCATTTGTTTTACTTGATCAAATATATTTTTTAATTTTTGGTCTTTTATATGACCATTTATATCCATCCAAAATATATATTTTCCTAATTCTTTTTTTGAAGGCCTTGATTCTATTTTTGTAATATTAATTTTCGCATCTGAAAACAATTTCATAACATTAATTAGCTGACCAGGTTTATCAATGTCTGAAAAATCAAAACAAAAAGAAGTTTTATCTTTTTCTGTTGGAGAAGGAATTTTCATGCCTAAAACTGCAAAGCGGGTGATATTTATTTTTTCGTCTTGAATTTTTTCTGCTAGTACACTTAAATCATATGATTTTGCATTTCTAGAATGAGCTATAGCTGCGTAAGTATTTTCTTGTTCTGTTATGTTCTCAAGAGCAGCTGAAGTACTAGAAGTATTTATCAGCTCAGCTTGAGGTAAATTTTTTGATATATATATTCTACACTGTGATAGAGCTTGAGGATGAGAATATATTTTAGTAATTTCTCTTAAATTGTACTTTTTATTGCTTATTAGTGAGTGTGATATATTAAGCATAATTTCAGAATTGATATTTACTGTATAGTTATGAATAAGAGCATCTAGAGTAAAAGTTACTGACCCTTCTATGCTATTTTCTATTGGTACAACTCCTAGATCAGTAATTCCATCCTGTACAGATTCAATAACAGAAGGAATTGTTGGCATTGGAAATAATTTTTCATTTGTATATTTCGATATTGCTGCTTGCTCACAATATGAACCAGGCGGTCCCAAGTACGATATGCTTTTCATATATTCCTAATAAATATTAATTTTTATGATAAGTATTCTAACATTTTATCGGCATTTTTTTCTTCTGTGAGAATTATCAATTCATCGTTTGCATGAATTGTTTTTTCATTTGAAGGAATGTCCGTCAGTCCATTAGATCTAATAATTAAAATAACAGAAGTGTTTCTAGGTAAATTTAAATTTTGTATAGATTTTCCTATTATTTTTGATTCATTATCTATTCTTACTGCAAATATTATTTTTTTAGGATTGGTATTTAATTCAGTTATTATCCATGGAGCCAATAATGCTGTTTCTTTTTCAATGGATTTTAGTACTAAGGATTCCATATTTATTACAGATTCTATTCCAAAAAAAGAAAAAGCATTGCTAAAATTAGAGTCATTTACAATGTTTATAATTTTTTTTACTTTGAATTTTGATTTAGCGATCATACTAATCAGAAAATTATCTTTATCTGATTTTGTTGCTGTAATTAGTACATCTGCTCTGTTCATTCCGGCTATAGCTTGAGTTTCTATATCAGTTGCATCTCCATTTTGGCATATAGGTCCAAAAATTTGGTCAAAATAATGGCATTTGTCAAATTCTTTTTCAATTATTGTGATTTCGTTATCATGCTCTGAATACCATTCAACTAGACTTTTTGATAAATTATTTACACCTACAATAATTACATACATATTATTTCCAAAAAGAACTAAGATTTTTTGGTAAATTCCAAGGATTGAAAGTAACTATATCTTCTTTTTTAAATAAATCATGGTATTGGCTATTATTGACGTAGCAAAATATATTGTCAGAATTTTCAGACGACTTAATTAGAGCTGAAAATAATAAGTTTAATTTATAGTCATTTGTAGCACAAATAGTAAGGATATTATTTGAGTTTTCATTTGAATTAAAAGTATATGAATTTAATAAGCTTTCTGATTTCAAATTTATTATATTTGAAAATTTATTTAATGAGATATTATTTTCGTCTTGTTCTTTTTTGTCATAAATTAGAGTGATATTGTAATTTCTATTTGAACTAACTAGAGATTCCAATATGAAAATAGACATATCTGACAATCCTATTATTGTTATATTGTTATTTTTAGCTGTCTTATTCATTTTTTATATATCATTGTTGGGCAATTTAAGTTGTTAAGTACATAAATTGCATTAGAACCAATGGGCACTTCAGATTTTTCTTTTTCATTTGCACCAATAATTAATAATTTAGGTTTGTTGATATTTATTATTTCTATTATTGCAGAACCAGCATGTCTTGATTGAATGATTTCTCCGTACATATTTGAAAATTTTTTATATTTGATTTCTAATTTCTTTAAAATATTTTCAGCCTTAGTAAAAGATTTCTCATCTTCTATATCTAAAGCTTTTGATTTTGGAATAATTATTACATAAAGCAGGCAAATTTCAGTGTTTTCATCAGAAATTTCAATTGCATTTTTGATTAAATTATCATCAAGATAGGAGCCAGAAATTCCTACAATAATCTTATTGTTTTCTTTGTTTTTTTTTGATTCTATTTCAGACTGATAAATACTTTTATTCTCCAAACATTTTATCAATTAATTCATTATTTCCAGCTAGAATTAAAATATCATCTTTTTTGATAACTTCGTTGATATCAGGATTTAGAATAATATTTTTTGATCTGATAATTCCTAATGCTGTTAAATTATATTTGTCTCGAGAGGTTCCAATGTTTAGTTCTTTAAGAGATTTCCCTTTTTGGCTTTCTGATATCTCTACTTTACTAATACCATAATTTGCTGTCATTCCCATATATTCAATAACATTTGGATTGAATAAATTATGAGCTAACTGAGCACCCATTTCTTGTTCGGCCAGAAGAGTTTTATCAACTTGTATTCTTTTTAATGCGTTTCTTTGAAGTTCGTCTTGTGCTCTGGCTACTACGTAAGGAACGCCAATAGATTTAAGTAAAACAGATGTCATTAAACTAGATACGGTATCGGACCCAATCGCTACGATTGCTGCATCATAGGAAGCAATTCCCAATTCTCTTAGTGTAGATTCGTTTGTTGCGTCACCAGACACTGGGTAAGTTACTTTACCAAGCATATCTTGAACTCTTTCTTCGATTTTATCTATAGCAAGAACATCGTGGCCTAAATTATATAATTCAGTAGCAACACTTCTTCCAAATCTTCCAATTCCTATTACAGCAACTTGTTTTTTCATATTATTTTCCCTTAACCTATTGTAACTCTTTCTTCAGCATATTTGAACAATTTAGGGTTATTTATATTACCCAACGCTAGAATCAGTGTTATTGGTCCAATTCGACCTATGATCATAAGTATTGTTAATATTATTTTCGATCCGTTTGATGCTATAGCTGTGAAACCTGATGATAACCCAACGGTTCCAAATGCTGAACATATTTCAAATAATATTTTATTTGATTCAGCGCTCTTTTCAATATTTGACGTTATTATTAAAGAAAAGATTATAACCAATATTCCTACTATAGCTATTGTTATACATCTTTTTACTTGGTCGTCTGGAATTTCACGACCAAAAATTGACGTATGTTGAGATCCTGATAATGTACTTTTTACAAACGCAAATATTACCATAAATGTATTAACTTTGATTCCTCCAGCAGTAGACGCTGATGCTCCTCCGATGAACATTAGCGTGGAGCACCAAATAAAAGTGGATGAATTAATCAGATTAAATGGCAATGATGAAAAGCCCGCAGTTCTGCCACTTAATGAATTAAATATTGAATGCTTAATAGAATCTATAGATGACAGTCCATTTAAAACCCCGTTGCCTGGTTGTGATTCAAGCATGAAAAATATTACGGTTCCTATAATATTTAAAAATATAGTTGAAGAAATGACAATTTTTGAATTTAGTGAAAATCTTTGCCATCGAAAATTTTGTATTAGATCTAAGAATACTAAGTAGCCTATACTTCCTAAAAACAGGCCGCTACCTATCATTATTAAAATTTTTGTATTATTTTCATATCCTCCAAGTGATCCTTCATTATCAAAAAATACAAATCCAGCACCGTTAAAAGCAGAAATGGAATGTGCTATTCCTTGCCAAATTGCATTAGGTAAATTCATATCAGGCATAAATATTAAAGTTAAAATTATAGCTATAAATAATTGGACAAATAGGCTGTAAGATACAATTAGGCCTAAAGTAGAAACAATATTACCTATTTGAATTCTTCCCAATGATTGGGTGTCTGCGATAGATTCCCTTAATAAAATTTGCTGGGTTAATGATATTTTTTGTCCAAATAATTTTAATATGAATGAAGAAGAAGTCATAAATCCTATTCCTCCTATAAATATAAATATGACAATGATAGCTTGTCCTATAGGAGACCAGAATTTATTAGTATTTTCTACAATAAGTCCGGTAAGAGTAAAAGATGATGTAGCTGTGAATAATGCTTTCATAATAGAATTTTGTTCGGGATGATTTGTTGAAACTGGAAGTAGTAATAAAATTGTCTCTAAAAATATTATTGAAATATAAATTAATAGTAATGTTAGAGAAGGATTGTATAATTTTTTTTTCAAATCAAATTTGTTTGTTGAAATATTTATAGGACTTATAGATTCAAGCCTTGAAATTCTAACAATATTAGATCCAGGTTTTTGGTTATTTTTTCTTCTGTTCATTATGTTTTAAAAAGATTTATATCTATATAATAGTTTATATATAAGAAATTGTATGTAAATCATGAAATATGAGGAATTTTACAAGCATTCATTAAAAGAAAGAGAAGATATTATACAGGAAATTAATTTTTCTGAAACACGATTAGTCTTTGCTTTACTTGGATCTTGTCAAAGATTAGTTAAATGGCTAATGGACAAAGAAGGTATATCTAAAAATTTAATAGGGATTTATATGCCATATTCTAAAGAAGCGATTGATGATTTCTTAGACTTTAATCCTTCCAATTATGTTAATTCTAAAATCACAGTTAAATTAGCTGAAAAAAATTATGTAAAATTTTATAAAAATAATAATTTAAGAAATAAGATGATTTCTATTGCAGTTAGCTCGTCTCTTCAAACTAACAGAATCAAAAGATCAAGTGATATGGGATACATTACTATTTATAACAGGAAAAAGATTTTAACTTACAAAATTGAATTCGTACCAGGCAAGCTTACAAGGATAAAACAAGATTTTATAATCAGTTTTTATGTACTTAAAATAATATATCTCAACTTGTTTGAAAATACAGACAAACTAAAAACATTCAACATTGAATACGTTAAAATATCAACTATAGAGGTATAGCAATGACAGGATATATTGAACAATTAAGTAGGAATAAAAAGGGATTTATTCATCTTGATGATAGTCTTACTGTTGTTAACACTAAATATGAGAACAATCTTTTTTCAAACTACTTGATATTTCCTGGTAGCTTTAATCCACTTCATGATGGCCATAAGAAATTATTAGATTCTGCAGCTTTGTATACAAATAAGAAGCCAATATATGAGATTTCACTAACGAATGTTGCGAAATTAAATTTGTCAGAAAGTGAGCTGTCAATAAGAATTCAGCAATTTAAAGGAAAAAACCAACTGCTCATAACAGATGAGCCTACATTTTTTGGCAAATCTAAAATATTTCTGGGAGCTGATTTTTTGATAGGTGGAGATACTTTAATAAGATTATTTGACACTAATTATTATGAAAATTTGGCTAACATTAAAGAAATTTATGAACACTTAATTAAATTAAAAAATAACGGAACTAGATTCATTATTGGCGGGAGAAAAGTAGAAGATAGGTATATTGATATTGGTAGTGTTGAAATACCTGCGCAAATTAAAGAAATATTTGTTCAAATCCCAAGAGATGTGTTTGAATCTGATGCTGCATCTAATAAAATAAGAAATCAAAATAGTAAAAAATAATATGTTTGATGATTTAAGACAGTATGTTGATTGGTTAAAAGCTAAGAATCTTATTACTGTTGTGAAAAAAAAAGTATCTTCAGAGCTAGAAATTACAGAAGTTGTAACTAGGCTCATTGAAAATCAAGGGCCTACTGTTTTGTTTGAGAATGTTGATGGCAATAAAATCCCTGTAGTAGCAAATTTATTCGGATCAGAATCTAAGATGTCTAATGCTCTTGGGGTTTCAAGTTTAAATGATTTATATGATAAATCAAATGATATTATTTCACTAATAGATAAAGAAAATAACTCGTTCAAGGAAAAAATTGATACTTTATTTACTGTCCTTAATATGAGGAAAATAAAACCAAAACATGTTAAAAATGCACCATGTCATGAATTGATATACGATACATCAGAATTTAATTTGAATGATTTACCAGCTTTGAAATCATGGCCATCCGATGCTGGTAAATATCTTACATCAGCAATGGTTATTTCTACAAATCCTACTAATAATAAAAGAAATGTTGGTATGTATAGAATACAAATTTTGGATGAATTAAATGCTATTATGCATTGGCAATCTTATAAAGGCGGATCACAAAATGAGAATCATGCTAAGGATTTAGGTATTTCAAAAATACCTGTTGCAATAGTATTGGGATGCGATCCTGTTTCCATGTGGTCTGCATCGGCGCCATTACCACCGGATATAGATGAATTTATGTTATCAGGTTTTATACGCTCAAAACCTGTTGAATTGATTAAGTGCAAGTCAATTGATATTATGGTTCCCGCTCATTCTGAAATAGTTTTGGAAGGCGAAGTTGATTTAAATGATTATAGAGATGAGGGACCTTTTGGAGATCATACAGGGTATTATTCTCCGATAGCAAAATATCCAACTTTCAAATTAAAGAAAGTAACCATGAAAAAGAAACCTTTATTTCCTGTAATAACTGTTGGGAGGCCTATAAAAGAAGATTACTTTTTAGGTAAAGCTAGTGAAAGATTCATGCTACCTGCATTAAAAAAAATCACCTCTGAAATTATTGATGTTAATATGCCTGCCGAAGGTATTTTTCACAATTTTATTATTGTTTCTATAAATAAAAAATATCCAGGGCAAGCAAAAAAAATTATGCATACTATATGGGGGCTTGGCTTACTTTCATTAACTAAAATAGTAGTTATTGTTGATAAATGGGTCGATATCCATAATTTATCTGAAGTTTTTTGGAGAATTGGAGTAAACATTGATCCAAGTAGAGATCTTATGATAACTGAAGGTCCAGCTGATGATTTAGATCATTCTTCAGAATATTATAGATATAGTGGGAAATTGGGTATTGATGCTACTGAGAAAATTGAAGGAGAACCTAGAGTAAGAGAGTGGCCAGATGAAATCAAAATGGATAAAGAAATTGTTGAATATGTGAATAAGAATTGGGAATCTTATGGATTTACAAATACATGAATACAATATTATTAATATCTAAGTCAGTAAAAATACACGAAACCCTATTTACTCTGCCTTTTGCTTATTTTGGTTGCCTTTTGGCAAATCAGGGAAAGTTTGATTTTTATTATATTTCTTTGGTTACACTAGCATTATTATTTGTCAGAACTTTTGGAATGGCATCAAATCGATATCTTGACTATGAAATAGATAAGTTAAATATCAGAACTCAATCTAGGCCTTTAGCTTCAGGCTCCCTTTCCAAAAAATCAATTGTAGTTGTAATGTTAAGTTCTTCTGTAATGTTTGTGATTTTATGTTTTTTTATTAACAACTTTGCGTTCTATGCTAGTCCTTTTGTTCTTCTTTTAATGTGGATTTATCCATTTACTAAACGATTTACATTCATGTGTAGTTTTATATTAGGATTCATACTGTCTATTGCTCCAATTGGCGGATGGGTGGTTGTAGTTGGAAGTATAGATATAAATATATATATATTCAGTTTAGCCATCATGTTATGGGCATCAAGTTTTGACATGATATATCATACACAAGATTATGATTTTCAAAAAAAGTATGATTTAAAATCTTTTGCATCTCAGTTCGGAATTTTAAATACATTTGTTTTTTCGGTATTTTTAGACTTTTTATCAATGTTTTTTTTCATTTTGTTTGGATATATAAATGATTTGAATACAGTTTATCTTTTTGGATGTATAACAGGATCTGTGGTTCATATTGTGAAATACTTAAGAAATTGGCCCAAATCTGATAAAATTAACCTAAGGCCAGAATTTTTTAGATGGAATACTTTGTTTTCGTTACTTATATCTGGTTTTGGTATTATTTCTATAATTTGACGTGATTTATGAATTCTGACAATCCAATAATTGTATCAATAACTGGAGCAAGTGGAGTAATTTTGGGCTACAAAATTATTGATGAATTAATTGAAAAAAATGAAAAAGTATTATTTGTATGTTCGTCTGCTGGAAGGATGGTTTGGAAAGATGAAAAACTGCCAAGCTTTGGTGAAACTATCGAGAAATGGGATTCTTCAGGAAGATTTAAAATGTACAGTAATGGAGATTTTTATTCCCCGATTGCTAGTGGAGGATTCAAATCTAAGGCTATGATTATTATTCCTGCAAGTATGAACACAATATCTTCTATTTCTAATGGAATTACAGATAATTTAATAAAAAGAGCCGCAGACGTGATGATTAAAGAAAAAAGAGAGTTAGTTTTAGTTCCTAGAGAAACCCCACTAAATGCATTACATTTAAAAAATATGACAAAATTAGCTCAATTAGGTGTTAAAATATTCCCCCCTAATCCCCCTTATTACTTATTCCCCAAAAATATAGATGATATAAATGACTTTATAGTACAAAAACTTATGGTAGCAATAGGAGTGCAAGATAAACTTCCTAGTAATTATATTTATAATGAAAAAGAATAAAGAAATATTAATATTATTTTGAAATTTACTACCAAAAAGTATTGACCCTATATTTAGTATTCAATATACTACTCATCTTGGAGCTCCGAATTCATTGTTAGCGCATCTTGAATGCGTTTCTTTTTTTTGGAGTATCGTTCTTTAATAATTGAATATTTTTTGAGTCTTAAATTGAGAAACAAGTTTTTTAATGTAAGGTCAAGTTATTAAGGGTATAAGGTGGATGCCTTGGGTCCAAAAGCCGAAGAAGGGCGTGGCAAGACTGCGATATGCCTCGGTTAGTTGTCTAGCAAACTTATCCGTGGATTCCCGAATAGGAAAACCAAGCTTTTATCAAAGCCATCTTAAATTTATTTAAGAAGGGAACGAAGCGAACTGAAACATCTAAGTAGCTTCAGGAAAATAAATCAAACGAGATTCTCTGAGTAGCGGCGAGCGAAATGGGAATAGCCCAAACCTGTGTGACTTAACGGATAGGAGTCCTATGTCATGTGGGTGTTGTAACATTTACTTATCTCATCTCCTAAGTGAGAAAAATAGTCAAAAAAATAATTACTAGCCAAATGATTTCTGGAAAGAACAACCAAAGAAAGTGATAGTCTTGTAGGCGAAAGTTTTTATTCTATTTAGTAAATTGTTGAGTAGAGCGGGACACGTGAAATCCTGCCTGAATCTGGGGGGACCATCCTCCAAGGCTAAATACTTTTGGACACCGATAGTGAACTAGTACCGTGAGGGAAAGGTGAAAAGAACCCCGGGAGGGGAGTGAAATAGACCTGAAACCATATACCTACAAGCCGTGGAAGCCTTTTTTTTAAAGGGGTGACCGCGTGCCTATTGAAGAATGAGCCTGCGAGTTAATCTAAATAGCATGGTTAAAGGATAAAAGTTCTGGAGCCAGAGCGAAAGCGAGTCTGAATAGGGCGACTTTGTTGTTTGGATTAGACCCGAAACCGGGTGAGCTACCCATGGCCAGGTTGAAACCAAGATAATATCTTGGTGAAGGACCGAACCCGTGTAAAGTGCAAATTGCTGGGATGAGCTGTGGGTAGAGGTAAAATGCCAATCGAACCCGGAGATAGCTGGTTCTCTCCGAAATGTATTTAGGTACAGCGTTAAATTAGTCTTAGGGAGGTAGAGCACTGGATGGATAAGGGGGCGTAAGCCTACCAAGTTCAACCAAACTCCGAATGCCTTAAGATGATGTTTAGCAGTGAGACCGTGGGGGATAAGCTCCATTGTCAAAAGGGAAACAGCCCAGATCACAAGCTAAGGTCCCTAAGTCTGAACTAAGTGGGAAAGGAAGTTAGAATCCACAAACAGCCAGGAGGTTGGCTTAGAAGCAGCCATCCTTTAAAGAAAGCGTAATAGCTCACTGGTCGAGGTTTCTAGCGCCTAAAATGTAACGGGGCTAAAGTTCAGCACCGAAGCTGTGAGTTTTCTATTTTAATAGAAAGCGGTAGGAGAGCGTTGTCAGTGCACTGAAGCTAAAATGTGAGTTTTGGTGGAGCGCTGAGAAGTGAGAATGCAGGCATGAGTAGCGACAATCGTGGTGAGAATCCACGACACCGGAAGCCCAAGGTTTCCTACGCAATGTTGATCATCGTAGGGTTAGTCGGGCCTAAGTGAAAGCGTATAGCGAACACGATGGATATCGGGTCAAAATTCCCGAACCATTTGTATTGTGTTTTAACGCAAAGGGGGGACGCAAGAAGGTAAGTAGAGCATACCTAATGGACATGGTGTGTTTGCTTTTGTAGATGATGACCAGATAGGTAAATCCGTCTGGTATTTTAGTTGAGGAAAGCAAAAACTCGAGAGCTTAGCTCAAAGGAATTCTGCCGACCCTAGGTTGCCAAGAAAATCCTCGTTGTAAATAATATAAATGACCGTACCGCAAACCGACACAGGTAGGCAGGGATAAACGTCCCAAGGTGAACGAAAGAACCTTCGTTAAGGAACTCGACAGATTGACCCCGTAACTTAGGGAGAAGGGGTGCCTATTATTTAATACTGATTTACTTAGTAAAGGGTAATAGGCCGCAGTGAATCGGTCCAAGCGACTGTTTATCAAAAACATAGGTCTATGCTAAACCGAAAGGTGATGTATATGGGCTGACGCCTGCCCAGTGCCGGAAGGTTAAGAGGAGAGGTTAGGAGTAATCCAAAGCTTTGAATTGAAGCCCCGGTGAACGGCGGCCGTAACTATAACGGTCCTAAGGTAGCGAAATCCCTTGTCAGGTAAGTTCTGACCCGCACGAATGGCGTAACGACTTGGACATTGTCTCAACGAAGGACTCGGTGAAATTGCAGGACCAGTGAAGATGCTGGTTACCTACGACAGGACAAAAAGACCCCGTGGAGCTTTACTGCAACTTGGCAGTGATTTAGGCTTATAAACGTGTAGGATAGGCGGGAGACTTTGAAACTTTAGCGCTAGTTAGAGTGGAGTCGACCTTGAAATACCGCCCTTTTATAATCTTGGATCTAACTTTATTTAATTATGAAGGACCCTGCCTGGTGGGCAGTTTGACTGGGGCGGTCGCCTCCCAAACAATAACGGAGGCGCCCAAAGGTTCCCTCAAGGTGGATTGGAAATCACCTTTCGAGTGTATTGGCATAAGGGAGCTTGACTGCGAGACCTACAAGTCGAGCAGGGACGAAAGTCGGGCA
>CERS01080907.1_pt1 | contig 13504 bp, 15 predicted proteins | sample 356251 | NCBI WGS metagenome assembly CERS01 (sample SAMEA2621020, study PRJEB7988) | marine metagenome | isolation source: saline water (ENVO:00002010), including
TATATATATATAATGTATACAAACTCACCATACAAGGAAATACCAATAGAATTATTAAATGATTATACTTTAAATAATAAAATACCTATTTTAAATTGGTGGAGAAATGATAGCAAAAATGAAAATATTAATTGGACGAATGATTTAATTAATAACTTTATAAATAGATTTACACCAATAAATATTAATTTAAATATAATTGGACGTGAAGATTATCCAAATGCATCAAGATTGTTACTAGAAGCATTTGAAAAATACAATATAAAAAATATGAATGTAGCAGTTGTAGGTTCTTTGACACCATGGATTGAAGCTATACTAATAAATTTAAATAATAATGTTACAACAATAGAATATAATGTACCAAACTGTAAGTATGAAAAAATTATATGTAAAGATTATTTTAAAGATTTTCAAAATACACATAACTTATATGATTGTATAGTAAGTTTTTCTTCTATTGAACATAGTGGGTTGGGTAGATATGGAGATTCCCTCGATCCAGATGGTGATTTAAAAACAATGGAAAATATACATAATAATCTTAAAGATAATGGAATATTAATATGGGGAGGACCTATTGGACAAGACGCATTAGTATGGAATGTACATAGAGTTTATGGTAATATACGTTTACCTTTATTATTTAAAAATTTTATTGAATTAGAATGGTTTGGATTTGATAAATATCAATTACTATCACGTAAATTAGAAAATAATGGATTACAACCCGTTATTGTGTTAAAAAAAGTTACCTCAAATTCATAAATCTATTTAATATATAATTATTTATTTGAGGAAATAATCTATCTGTTTCAATAGCTATACTTCCGGTATGAAGTGTATGTATATATTCTATATCTTTAACAATATGCATTTCAAGATTAAATTGTTCAAAAAGTAATGTATTTAAATATATTACATCACGAGCACTTGATTTTTCTATTATTTCATTTTCATCTTTTAATGAAATATTATCAAGTAAATATTTATTAATAATATAATTTCCAGTATTCATTAAACCATTAATATCTGTTTTATTCCCTTTATTTAATCTTTCAAATTCTCTTAGTTCTCCAAAGTTTCCTTTTTTAAAAACTTTACCATTTAAATATGTATAATCTAAACTGTTAAGTGAATGATTCATTAATTTATTTAAATTTCCTTTACTAGGCATTAATATAGTAGTTTTAAATAACTTATTATTATTAATATAATTATTTGCTACATCAAAATATTTATTATCTGCAAAATTATCAGAATCTATCAAGGCTATCCATTCATTTGTACTATAACTACATGCTCTTAATTTATTCATAAATGGTCCTAGTCTTTTTTCATTTGTATATAATTTTAATTTAGTTTTATCAATATTTGAATTATTTATTTTTTTAATATCCTCACCATTTTCATCAGTTATTATAATCTCAGAAATTAATTGATTTTCTATATATAATGGTAAATGCTTACTTAAAAAAATATCATAACGATTCATTGTTGGTATGCATAATGAAAACTTCATATAAATATTTAACTTTATATTTATTTAAATTAATATTTATTTAAATTAATATTTAAATAAGTACACAAAATAATATAATATAAGTATGATAGATAGTAAAATTATTAAATATTATTTAATTCATAATTTAGATATAAATAGGAAAAATATAATGTTAAATGAATTTAATAAGTGGGGATTTGACTTAAGTAATATTAAATGGATTAATCATCCTAATAAAAATGAAATTAGTGATGAATTAATAGATAAATTAATTATAAAAGAACCATCATATTCTTCAAATGTATATATACCACCCGAAAGAACTAGAAGTGAAAAAGGCTTGGTTTGTTGTACATATAAACATTATCTTGCTTTAAAAGATATTGTTGATAATAATTATGATTATGGTGTAATAATGGAAGATAATACTTATTTTACTGGACCTATACCCAAATTAATTAAAACATATATTAAACAACTCGATGAAATATACAGAGAATGGGATATTGTATTTGATAGAAATTGGAAAAATTATGATGAAGGTCCTATTAAACCTAATTTATTTGTATATCCAAAATCAAATGAAATTAAACCTGGATGTCATGGAGGAACTAAAGCCGCATCATTTTATTTAGTAACAAATAAATGTGCAAAATTATTAATAGAACATTATATACCATTTAATAATTCACCCGATTGGTGGATGAACGATTTATTTAGAAAATTGAATATTAAAAGTTTTTGGATTGAACCAGCTATGGCACACTATCCAAATACATACAATCATAAATCTACATGTGGTGGAAAATAATTAATAATATATTTTTATATGAAAAACACTATTTTAAATATAAAAATAATATAATATTAAAAGTATTATAAATATTATATTATAATTATCATGAATATTTTTTATAAAGAAAATGCGCATAAATGGGAAGAAGATTTTTTATTTAATGACATTTTTAATAAAACAAATTTTAAATATAAAATAGATTTTATAGTATTGCCAAGTAATCTAGAATTATTAAATATTTATTGTAATAAAAATAATATTCTAATAATTAATAGTTGTACTACACCAGACGAAGCTATAAATATAATTAATATAATTAATCCACTTGCTATATTTTATATAGGAGATGAAATTGGCAATGGTCATAGATATTATCAGTTAGAAAACAAAACTAAACTTTTTTTTCATCAATATAATCATAAACATATTAGTTATGGTAAAAGTAATTTTCAATTGCCACTTGGATATATAAAATATTATTTATCTACACAATCCACACAATCTTCAATTGATATAAATATTCCAGAAATAAAAAATAGACATTATGAATGCTCTTTTATAGGAACAATTAAATCTGATAGAATAAATATGTGTAATTTATTTAAAACAAATTTCAAAAAAATAATAATAAAAACAGGAAACACAGATTGGAGTGATCCTTTAAAACAACAAACTTCACCTGAAGAATTATTTAATATTTATAGTAATTCTATATTTGTTATAAATGGAAGAGGCAATATTTCCTTAGATTGTTTTAGAATATATGAAGCAATTGTAGCAGGAAGTATTCCTGTTATAGTAGGAAATACAGATGAAATTAAAATCACTTTTAATTATAATAATTGTCAACCTAAAATGGTAATTGGTAATAGTTGGCAAAATGCTGTTGATATATGTAAAGATTTATTAAAACAACCAGAAAAATTACAAGAAATGCAAAATTTCAATAAAAATTGGTGGAAATTACAGATTTATGATATTCAAAATAAAATAAATAATATATTAGATAATTAATTATTTAAAAATATATATAATATATTATTTAATATGAAAAATATAGGTTTTTGGGATAATCAATTAGGAGAAATGGGAACAACAGTATCATTATATGATTATGCACATTTTAACGAAGAAATATTAAAAAATAAATCATATATATTTTATAATAAACATCATTCTTTTAACCATAATTTAGCAATTGAAAAATTTAAAAAAAGATTTCAGTATGTTCATGAAACAGACGACTTTAAAGAGGTAGATGATTATATTATAAAATATAATATAACACATTTATATTTAATAAAAGGTGGTGAAAAAGACCATAGATTAAGTAAAGTAGCTAAAAATTGTGTTCATTGTGTTTTTAATTGTTTTCAACCACATGGAGAAATATATTCTTCTATTGCACCTTGGGTAAAAGAAAATAATGGTAGATTTCCAGTTGTTCCACATATGATAAATTTACCAAAACATAATAATAATTTAAGAGAAAAATTAAATCTACCTAAAAGTGCAGTAGTATTTGGTGGGTATGGAGGTAAAGGTAGTTTTACTATACAGTATGTTCATTCAGTAGTATATAATGTAGCAAAATCAAATCCTAATATTTATTTTTTGTTTGCAAATTTTCCTCAATTTTGTCCTTCTTTACAAAACATAATTCATATGGATACAATTGTTGATTTAAATGAAAAGACTACATTTATCAATACTTGTGATGCTATGATACACGCAAAAAATATTGGAGAAATTATGTCACTTGCTATGGGTGAATTTTCTACCCTAAATAAACCAATTATATGTGCAGCATTTCCTAATAGTGCTGACCATGGACATGTTCATTTATTAAAAGATAATGCTTTTTGGTACACAAATCCTGAAAACTTGGCTAAAATATTATTAAACTTTAATCCCATAATAGAAAAACAAAAAGATTGGAATTGTTATAAAGAATATACACCTGAAAAAGTTATGAAAATTTTTAATGATGTTTATCTATCGTAAGTAATAATTGATTAAATATAAGAATATTATATTTAATCAATATGATATTTGGAAAAAATATCTATTCCAAAATAAAGAATATAGATGGGTTTGTGTCGTGTTGATGGATATTTTCAGTTATACCTAAACTATGTCTAAAATTGTTAATAATATTGTAATTTTTGTTACAAGATTTTGCAACTGTATAATATTCTATATTATTTTTTGATAAAAAATTAATAACTTCTTTACCTTCTTCTATAGGTTCATTTTTCCTACCGTGGTATACATCATGTACACTTACTATAACTTTCTTATTATTTAACTTACATCTTTCTAACAATGGTATTAATAAGTCATTAATATATTTTATAGAAAATTCAGTACTATGGTCAGAGTCTATAAATAAATAATCAATAGTATCTAAATTCCATGTATTAAATTTTTTAGTTACATCTCCTACTTCAAATTTCCATTCAACATTCTTACGATTAAACCATTTTATAAATGCTGAACATCTATCTAATATATCATATGATGATAATATAGAATTATTATCATTAAGTGATAATGTATCTAATATAAATGATGTAGACCATCCAGTACACGGTGAAAATTCAATCATATTTTTTGGTTTAGAATGTAATAAAAATAATATTGTTAATTCCGCTTCAATATCATCATATTGTGGTGCACCAAACTTATGGTTTATTTTCATATTATTACGTATTTTAAGTAGAGAATCTTTGTGTGTATTATAGAGATCTTTTACAAAATCGTTATTCATTTTGTATATATACACAAAAAAAATTATATTTATATTATATTTATATTATATTATATATAAATAAATTACTTTCGTACAATACAAATACCGGGATTTATTGGAAGATTTATATATTCTATATTTGGATACTTTTCTTTAATTTTGAATATAGTTAAATAACAATCATTACATGCGCTTGGTTTTAAATTTTCAACAATACTAGGATATGTATCGTGTAAAAAAATATATCCACCTTTATTGATTTTATTATAAATATTTTCAAAATCTCTAAATGAGTAGTTTGAGTCATGACATGCATCTATAAATGCATAATCAAAATCAATATCTGGTAAATTTTCTAAACTAAATTGATCAGTCGTTTTTTTATAAAAAAAGACATTTTCATTTATAACATCATAATTATCTATATCAACACAATACACTTTTTTAACAAAATTACTTAATACACATGTTAAATCACCTAAAGCTACACCATATTCAATAAATACTTTATCTTTACAATTTGTTTGAATGAGTAAATTTAAAATAACATGATGACAATTGCTAAGTTTTTTTTTTTGATTAAAATTTATATTATTATTATAACGTGAAATAATTGTAATCAAATCATTATCATGAAAATCATTTAAACAACGGTAATAAATATTGTCATGTGATTTTGAAAATTCTATAATATTATTTTTAAACCATGAAATTTCATATGGTTTATTAATTCTTAATAATATTTTATCATTTATAGTTAAATAATTTAAATTATTATATTTAATAATATTAATATTGTCTATTGTATTATCTACTATTAGAATACCGTCTTGTTTCATATTATTAATTATATTAGTATCCACATTTTTAATACAATTAAATTCTTGATTACCATTTAACTTAAAAAACTTGTCTTTTATTAAATAAACTAATATATCCATATTATAATAATATAATATATATTATATTATTTAAATATAAATTATATATTTTTGTCTATAAATAAATCATCATTTAAAGATAAGCGTTCTAAAAAAATGTAATTTTTTTCTTTCATATATTCTCTAATTTTATTTTGATATATTTCTCGATTTGCTGTTTCTATTAAAATATATTTTGGTCTATATTTATTAAAATCTAATCCATTTAATACAGAAATTTCATATCCTTCTACATCCAAACTAAAAAAATCTATTTTATCAAAATTATGGTTGTCTAATAATTTTGTTAAAGTAATACTTCGACATTTAACTAACTGTTCTGAAAGTATCTCATTTTTATGTTTTAACATATGGTGTTCTGTGTAATCACCTAAATCTAATGTCATTGACATTAACCCATTAGCTTTTTGATTAGTAAAATTACCTATTACGCATTCTTCTTTATAATTTTTACTAACCAAAGCATAATTTTCTACTATTGAATTTTTCTATTTTCTTTACATTTTAAAAATTGTTCATTGTTTGGTTCAATTAATAAGCCTGTCCAATTAAGATTTTTTTCAAAATATGCAGTATTTGATTGTGTTAATCCATCATTTGCACCAACTTCAATAAATACACCATTTTTATAATTAATATATTTTAACATTTTTTTATCTAAATCATGTAATCCATAAAATTGCATATTATTATAAATAATAATATAAAAAATTTTTTATATTATTATTTAATGAATAAAATTTTTCCTATTTCATTTTCAATTCCAGAAGAAAAAATTGTTAATATTATACCTAATAAAAATAATATTTTGGCCAATTATATACCAAACGGTGTTGGTCATGCTTACTATATATATGATAATGAAGAAGATTATTATAATGGATATAAAAATTCACTATTTGCAATTACCAAAAAAAAAGGTGGATGGGATGCAATGAGACATTATGAAATTCTGGCATCTGGATGCATTCCCGTATTTGAAAATTTAGAAAATTGTCCAATAACACGTATTTTTAATTTTCCAAAAAAAATAATATTAGAAACTAATAATTTTTTTAAAATAATTATTAATAAATATAATATACATAAAAATAATAATAGCAACCAATTATCTGAAGAAGAATTAAATAAGTGTTATTACTATATTAATTTATTATTAAATTATACAAGAGAACACTTAATTTCAACAAAAATAGCAAAATATATTCTTGAAAAAACTGAAAATAGTTATGCTAAAAATATTTTATATATATGTAATCCACCAGATGGGGACTATCTTAGAAGTCAAACATTACATGGATTTAAAAAACTTTTTAAGAAAAATTGTGTAGAATATCCTTTTATGCCTCATATATATAAATTATCTAATAAAAATAAAAATCATAATTTTGATAAAATGCACGGAAAAGGTTTTAGTTATACAAAATTATTAGATATAGAAGAATATTATAATGAAAAAAATGAAGAAGAAATAATAAATTTAATAAAAAATAATTATTTTGATATTGTTATATATTCAAGTCTTCATCATAATAAACCCAAACATGAACATATTTTATTTAATATTGTTAAAGAATATTATCCACCAAATAAAATTATATTTTTATGTGGTGAGGATGAACATAGAAATCAACCAGGATGGTTAACGCCAGTTTGTATTTATCCTGAATTTATTAAAAAAGGACATTTTTGTTTTGTAAGAGAATTATAATCCAATTGGGTGAGGACCCGAGTGTTGCCTATTAATGCAATATTTTATTATACCAGGAATTGAATATTCAATAGTTGTTCGTACTTGTCCATTATATATATATTATTATCAGAATGTGCTATTGCTTTTTCATTAAAATATTTTCCATTAACTAAATCAAAAATAACATCTTCGTTTAAATATGTTGGTAAATTATTAAATTTACTTTTAATTATATGGAGATTTGGAAAATCACCTTTTTTAAAGTCTTTAAGTAAATCTTTATTATAATTTATAATATAACTAAATAACTCTTGTTTATTTTGTAAAAACCATAAAATATTAACTAATCCTGTACTTTGAGAATGTAATTTATTTATGCGTATGGATGTATCACATTTATTTATATAATTTAAAATATTATCATAAAAATCATTTTTAAATTCAGAAGTATCATGCATATAAAAAAATGTGTATATTTTTTTAATTCATTTACTCCTTCTTGTGTTTGTGTAAAATATAGTATTGCATTATGATCTATATTACAATATTACAATATTTACAAAATATTATATTATAATCATTATTTCTAATTATTTTACTTTCCTCATCACATTCTCCCACTACTATATATATGTTATTACTTGGTATTTTTGATTTTTTAGCACTATTAATAATTACCGGTATTGTTGTTTCATAATATTTTAAACATGAATTTATTATTATTGCTAATGACATTATATAAATATAAATATAATATTTATATTTATATTTATATTTATATTTATAATAAATAATTAATATCTATTCTAGATGTAAAATGAGTAAAATAATTTAAGTTTGTAAAATTTTCAACTCATTATTTTCTAACTTATCTCTATCATATTGTTCAATAAAATTAATATATTTTAAATTATAATCTTCAAATATATTTAATAGTCGAACTTTTCTTTCTTTTAATTTTACATAATGTATACACCAAATTTTTAAATCATTCATTATTATAATAATAATTATTATAAGTTTTTAAATATTTATTATTATAAATGTTTTATTTTGTCGTGATCTACATTCCCAGCAAAATGTATAAAATAATTTTGTGTAAAATATTTTTCCAAAGTAATATTTTTAATATTATCTATTTTAGTTAAACCCCAAATAGCATTAAATTTATTATCTAAAACTTTATATAAATTTGCTTTTTGTAATTCAAAACCAATACAAGATTGTTCAAAATGATAACCTCTATGATGTGATATACTTTTAATTATATAATTATTATATATTTTTTGTAAAAAATCATTGTGTATTTTTGGTTGTAATACTAATACACCAGAATTAAAAACTTTATCTGTATCAATATTTAAATCACATAATTTATAATATTCAGATGCACTAGTTTCCCATCCCATTTTTCTTTGTATATTTAATCGTCTATCTTTTGATGGTTGTGAATATTCATCTACTATTCCTATACAATTACCATAATCTAAATAATTATGAATTGGTGGAGAATCAATATTGATTAAAATATCTGCATCTATAAATATAATAAAATCATAATTATTAGACCATTCTTGATTACATACTAATATTTTATTGAATGAAATAGTTGATTTATGTTTTATATTTTTATCTAGAAAATCAGTAATAACTCTAAAATCATAATTATTTTTAATAGCATAATTTTTTTGACTTTCATAGAACAAATTATAATATTTTTGTAAATATTTATCTCCTATTGCAATTGTTGTTAAAAGAATTTTCATAATATAATAATATAATTATTAATTTTATATTATTAATTTTTATATATTATTATTTCTTTTCTAAACTTATAATTTTTTCATATAATCCCTCTACACTAAATAAGTGTTTAATTGTTTCATAGTATTTTAACATATTATTATATTTTTCTTCATTTATTGAATTTAATATGTTTTCTAAGTTATCTAATTCTGAAACATGTATATTTATACATAATTTATTGTAATCAATTTCATCTTTAAATGGTAACCAATCTATATCATTCCATACATATATTGGTATTGTTCCCAATTTAAATATTTCAAAAAAACGAAATGAACTTCTTCCAAAACCTCTTGGTGCTAATGCAAACTTTGAATCTAATGTTGTATTTATAAATATATCTTGTTTATTTTTATTAACTTCCGGAGTCCAACCTCCAGAATTTATTAGCAAAAAATTTGAATTATTTGAAAATTTTTTAAATATTTCTAATCGCACATTTGGCTTTGTATTATCAGCAGTTATATTACCAACAAATGAACATAATATAGCTTTTTCATTATATGTTTTTTTTTTAATTTTATCCAAAGTATTATTTACATCTTGATATATTAATGGAATTGGAACCGTTCCACTACATGAACCATATATTGTAGTATTATCAGGAACTTTTAACATCGGGCCACAATCATGTTGAACAACAATAAAATAACCATTTTCTGATGGATTATTATGAATCCAATTATCTAAATATAATTGCATTTCGTGTTTTTTTAAATTAAACCAATCTTCTATTTGGAAATTTGTCCAAGGACATAATATATATTTTTTATTAGTTTTTGGAGATTTTTCAATATACATTTTTAAAAAATATTCTTCTAAATAAAGACCATTTTTAAATGGTGGATAACAGTGTTTATTTGTACAATAAAATAATTTAGATTGAATCATTTTATTGATAATATAATAAATATATGTTTATGTTAGTTTACATAATATAACAGAATTATTAAAAAAAATGTTGTAAATGACAATTTTTATTTATACAAACAATATTACAATAGTTATAATGATCTGGAATAAATCCATTTTCATCCATATATTGAACTGTTTCTGGATATGAAAGAAAACTCCATTTTCCATTTCTATGACCAGGATTCGTTTGACATATTTCTCCTTTAAGACTTTCAAAATCTGTTTTACCATTTGGATGTAAATATGAGAACTTATGGAATCCATAATTCTGTAAATATTTAATTATATCGTTTAATTTAACATTATTATCTAAATAACACCCTCCATATTCAAATTGAATTATTTTAACATTTTTTATCTGTTCTTCAAACCCTTTTAATACGTCAAATTCAAATCCTTCCGTATCTATTTTCAAGAAATCTATCATTTTAATATTTTTTTCTTTTACATAGTCTGAACCTTTTCTAATTTCTAGTTTTAACTTACCTTCATCATAATTTCTACCTGGAAGACTAGTTGTTCTTTTATTAAATGAATCAATTGACGGATAATAATCTAATTTTTCATTATTATTACCTAGACCAAAATTATTAAAAAACGGAAGTATATTATTATTTGATTTTTGAGATAATTCTTTAACAAATTTTTCAACTGGATCAAAATAGTGAACTTCTCCAACAAAATTTAGAAATTCACTTTCTGTTTTACATCCAATATCAAATATTATATTAATATTTTCTTTTATTAATGAGTAAAACCTTAATTCTCCATTTGTTTTTGAACTACAATTATTAAACATATTGTTTGTTGAATATTTATGAGTTATATTTAAGTCAAAATTAAACAAGTATAACTTTCATCAATATTTGGTAAAAATATTGTTTCTGGATTTGTACAATTAATACATTTTGTGGAATTCCTATTATATATTATTTTTCTACAAAAGAAACATCTATATGGAACCGTTTGTCTTTGATAAAATATTAATTCTTTATTATTATTTATAAAATACTTATGCCCATTTTCGCTAATATATTGATTTTTATAGGAATTCCTATTTTTCAAATAATATACTTTCAATAAATGAAAATTATAAATTTTCTACATTAAACAGTCATATTAAAGATGATGTATTATTAGCATACATATAAATAAAATAATAATTTATATCATTTTATTTATTAATTAATTCCATTATGGCTTCTTCATTAAATTTATATCTTGTATATTTTTTTGCAGTTTCAAAATTTTCTTTTATATAAGGTAGCATTTCTGTGTATTTTTCAATGGTCAAAGTATTTATTATATTTATACATTCTTGAAGAGTGTTAAAAATTAATATTCCTTTTACATTAAAAAATTTATGTATGCTTGGACATCCCCAAAAAATAGGCACAGTTCCGGTTAGGAAACAGTCTATTAATTTTTCCGTAAAATAATAATCACTTTTACAGTTTTCAATTACTATTGAAAACATATAGGATTGTAATCCATTTATTTTTTCATTAGATACGTGTTGTCCTGAATGTTCTTTTGTATACGACTTTGTCTGCATATAAGGTAAGTTATTAAATCTTCCACCGTAAAAATCAACATTATTAATATTGTTTTTTATTAAATAATCTATAATAACGTGTCTTAGTTTATGCCCTGATGTCATTCTTTTGTTGGACGAAATTATTGAACATAACTTATTTTTTTTATATATTTTTCTGTAAATTTCATTCATCCAAGTGGTCCCCATCAATTGTAGTTTAAACTTATCTTTGTTTAAATCTAAGAATGGTTTATGAAATGTAAGAATCATATGGAATTTATTATAATTATTTTGTATATAATCATAGCTACTTTTTGTAATCAAAGGTGATTCTACCAAACATGCTATATTATATTTTGAATTAGGGTTAATAGAATTCATATTTCTATCAGTATATATAACAACATCTCCTTCTTCAATATTATCTCTTGATATTATAATATTATCTTGATTATTACTGTTGAAAAATGAGGGTTCGTGTTCAGCCAATTTATCCTGTAATTTGACAGTAATCATTTAATAATATAAATATTATTTATTTAAATAATTAATAATATAATTATATTAATGAGTATTCCAAAAATTATTCATCAAATATGGATAGGTCCAAATCCTCCACCCACTAATATGATGAAAACATGGAAAGATAAACATCCTGATTTTGAATATATTTTATGGAATGAAGATGAATTTAAGAAAAGAAATATGGTATTTAGATGTCAAAAAAGAATTAATGAAATAGAAGAATGGTGTGGAAAAGCAGATATAATGAGAGTTGAAATATTATATAAGTATGGTGGTGTTTACATTGACGCAGATTCTATTTGTATAGAACCAATTCATATTTTACTTGAAAAATATAAAGCATTTGCAACATATGAAAATGAACAAACAAGAGCCGGACTGGTTGCTAATGGAAATATGGGATTCCCAAAAGAACATCAACTTTGTAGAGATATGATTACTCACATTTATAATAATAAAGTATCATATAAAGATACTAATAATAGAGCATGGAAAAATACAGGTCCATTATTATTAACTAAATTTTTAAACAAAAATAAATATGATAATTTTAGTATCTTACCAAGTTATTACTTTTTACCAGTACATCCGAGTGGTACTAACTATTTTGGACATGGTAAAGTATATGCATATCAAGAATGGGGATCAACTAAAATGAATTATAATATTATGAATAATATTAGTCTCCCAAGTGAATTTCAAGAACCAGATATAAGTATATCTGTTTTAATAAGTAGTTTTAACACAAAGCATAAATATATAATAGAATGTTTAGATTCTATATTAAAACAAAATGGTCTTTTTAAAATGGAAATTGTTTGGATAAATGACGGCTCAAATGAATTAGAAAGTAAACTATTAGAAAAAACATTAAAAGAATTTGAAATTAAAATGAGATGGACGAATATTATTTATAAAAAATTAGACAAAAACATAGGAATAGGACCCGCTTTACATATAGGTATACAGCTTTGCAATAATGAAATTATTATGAAAGTTGATTCTGATGATATAATTAAAAATGATAGATTTTAT
>CERS01021445.1_pt1 | contig 13501 bp, 18 predicted proteins | sample 356251 | NCBI WGS metagenome assembly CERS01 (sample SAMEA2621020, study PRJEB7988) | marine metagenome | isolation source: saline water (ENVO:00002010), including
GCCTTCATTTAGCCCATGTCCAGCTGCTGTATATAAATTTAATGAATCTGCATACTTAGCCGCTTCTTTTATCTTTAAGAGTTCTTTATTTCTTATCTTTGGACTACACTCAGAGTATCTACCTGTATTAATCTCTATTCCATAAGCACCAATTTCTAAAGCTTTATCGATTTGTGATTTTACAGGATCGATAAAAAACATAACTTTAATACCTTTTGATAATCTTCTAGTTAGACTGACAAGTTGGGTATATTTTTTTTTAATATTCAATCCACCCTCAGTTGTAAGCTCTAATCTTTTTTCTGGAACAAAGGTAACGACATCGGGCTTAATTTTATTTGCTATATTAATCATTTCATTAGTTGCAGCCATCTCTAGATTTAAGTGAAATTTGTATTTACTTCTATATTTTACTAAATCATTATATTGAATATGTCTTCTATCTTCTCTAAGATGCATAACTACACCATCTGCTTTAACTTCCTTAATTATCTTTATAGCATCTATAGGATCAGGAAAAGAGCCAAGGCGAGCTTGCCTTAGAGTCGCTATATGATCTATATTAATGTTTAGTTTTCGTTTCATTGAATTTCCTTTATTATATTTTTAAATTCATTTATCTCATTATCTGAATCTTTTAAATTTAAACCTTGAATAAGTATTCTAATCTTATTTTCAGTTCCGGAATATCTTATATTTAAGTATCCTTTTAATTTATATTTTGATTTAAAACTTTTTTTAAATATTTCCAAATCATTAATCTTATCCAATGGCTTTTTACTCTTCACGGTAAAACTTTTTAATTGACTGGGGTTAAGTTTAATTTTATCAAAATAATCAAACTTAAGATTTTTTCTATTTAATAATGATAATACAAATAATAGTGTTAGATTTGAATCTGATGTATTTAAAAAGCTTTTTATAATATAGTGTCCAGAGTTTTCACCACCAAAAATTGATTTAGTTTTCTTCATCATTTCATATACTTTTTTATCACCTACATCTGTCCTAATTATTTGTATATTATTTTTTTTGAGACTATCTTCAACTGCACTGTTAGTCATTATAGTAGTAACTAATTTTGAGCCTTTTTTTAGTATATTTAAGCCAAGGAAAGTGATGATTTTATCACCTTGAATTGGTTCACCATTCTTATCTATAAAAACAATTCTGTCTGCATCTCCATCTATTGCTACGCCAAAATCTAATTTATTTTTTATTATATATTTTGATATTTTGCTCAGATTCTCAACACCACATTTCCTATTTATATTTTCACCGTTTGGTTTATTTGAAATTATTGAGAAATTATGACCTAATTTTTTTAAAATCATTGATGTAGCTTTGTATGAAGCACCATTACTGACATCAACACAATATTTAAGGCTAGGGGGGCTACATGGAATTTTATCTGTTATTTCATTTACATATTCAGAAATAGCATTAGGATATTTTATATTCTTCACATTTATGTTTTTCTTAATTTTTTTTCTTTTAAACAATAATTCAATTTCTTTTTCATCGCGCGAGGATATTTTCTCACCATTTAAATTTATAAACTTTATGCCACAATATTCGTGGCCATTATGAGATGCGGTAATCATAATTCCAGCAGAATAAGGGTATTTTTCAGTAAAAATTGAGAGAGATGATGTTGGCAAAATACCTAAAGAAATTGTATTAAGTCCTGCTTGATTTAACCCTTTTATCAAATTTGATTCGATGAAATCTGAAGATTTTCGTGTATCTTTCGATATAAAAACATTTAATGTACTAGAAGCTCTCTTTAAAAAGCATCCATATGAATATCCTATTTTTATTAAATTCTTTTTTATAAAATAGCCCTGATTAGGAAACCCTCTTATTCCGTCAGTTCCGAACATTTTCTAACTCCTGCCAGATTTTAATCATTTCTCTTGTTTCTTTAATGTTGTGCACCCTAAGAAGGTTTGCCCCATTGTTAAGACAAAAACAAGCTGCAACAACAGAAGCATTGGTACGATTTTTTGGAATTTTTATCTTTAAAATCTCTCCCAAAAAGGACTTGTTTGATACACCGTACATTACTGGTAATTTAAGTTTTGAGAACTCTTCAGCTTTCTTAATTAAAGTAATATTTTGTTTGACTGTCTTTCCAAATCCAATTCCTGGATCGATAACAATAGAGTGGGGATTGATCCCCATCTTAATACTAGTCTTAACCTTATTTTTCAAATCTGTTTTAATGTCTTTTATTAAATTTTTATATTTTGTTTTAGATTGCATTAGATTAGGTAAATCCGATGTATGATTTATTATCACAGCAGCATTATTCCTTGATATAACATTTGGCATTTCATTATCAAAACGGTAACCCGTAACATCATTAATAATATTAGCTCCTTCATTCAGACAAATATCTGCTATTTCACTTTTCATCGTATCAATAGATATTGGTATCGAAAAATTTTTACGAATAAGAATAGTATTATTTATTAATCTTTCTTTTTCAGTTTTTAAAGATATTCTCTTTGACTTAGGTCTTGTAGATTCTGCACCAATATCGAGTATATCAGCACCTTCTTTTATAATTTGTTCAACTCTTTTTAAAATTGAATATCGAGATTTGTATTTATTTCCATCATAGAAAGAGTCAGGAGTTAAGTTCAGAATACCAACAATCAAAGGCGACTTAGTTAAGTTGAATTTTTTTTTATTAATTTGAAGGTACATTTCTAATTATTCTTTTATATTCTCTAATGCTGTAGTTGTACCTGGATTAAAACTACTCCAATCATTTGTATTTTTGTTCTCTGAACTTGAAGGCGTCCCTGATGTAGTATCATCTGGTGGAGTAGAAGGATTCTTGTTTCCTAATAATTCGTCAAGTTGTTTGGCATCAACACTTTCTGTTTCCAGCAAAAGATTTGCCAAATCATGGAGTATTTTTTCATTATCTTTTAATAAATTTATTGCATAATTATATTGGGCTACTAATATTTGTTTAATTTCTGAATCAACCTCAAGGCTTGTTGCTTCACCATAATCAGTTCTAGATGACATATCTTTGCCAAGGAAAACTTCTCCTTCTTTTTGAGCTAACCTTATTGGTCCAACTTTCTCAGACATTCCCCATTCTGTAACCATCTTTCTAGCCATTTCTGTAGCTCTTTCCAGATCGTTTCCTGCACCAGTTGTTCTTTCATTGTAAATAATTTCTTCGGCAGCTCTACCGGCTAATAGTACAGCTATGGTTTTAAGTAAATAATCTCTAGTAAGCATATATTTATCCTCAGCAGGAAGTTGCTGAGTAAGACCGAGTGCCATGCCTCTTGGGATTATTGTAACTTTATGAACAGGGTCAGTACCTGGTGTTAGTTTAGCAACTAAAGCATGACCTGCTTCATGATATGCGGTAACTTTTCTTTCATGATCACTAATTACCATGCTCTTACGTTCAGCACCCATTATCACTTTATCTTTTGCAAATTCAAAATCATCCATAGTTAGGGATGCGTTGTCACTTCTTGCGGCTTTCAAAGCAGCTTCATTAACTAGATTCTCTATATCTGCTCCAGAGAAACCAGGAGTAGAGCGAGCAACAATTTTTAAGTCCACGTCTTTACTCAGAGGGGTATTTCTTGTATGAACTTTTAATATCTCTTCCCTACCTTTAACATCTGGTCTAGGGACAACTACTTGCCTATCAAATCTACCTGGTCTTAGAAGAGCAGGATCAAGCACATCTGGTCTATTAGTAGCAGCCATAACTATGATTCCTTCAGTTGATTCAAAACCATCCATTTCGACTAAAAGTTGATTTAAGGTTTGCTCTCTTTCGTCATGACCACCTCCTAGTCCAGCACCTCTGTGCCTACCAACAGCATCAAGTTCATCAACGAAAACAATACATGGTGAATTTTTTTTGGCCTGAGCAAATAAATCTCTAACTCTAGATGCACCGACACCTACAAACATTTCAACGAAATCACTTCCACTGATTATAAAGAAAGGAACCATTGCTTCACCGGCAATAGCTTTTGCTAGAAGAGTTTTACCGGTTCCTGGTGACCCAACTAGAAGTATACCTTTAGGTATTCTCCCACCTAGATTTGTAAATTTTTTTGGATTTTTTAGAAAATCAACAATTTCTTGAACTTCATCTTTTGATTCATCTATGCCAGCAACATCTTTAAAATTCTTTTTATTGTCTTCTTTGTTTAACATTCTTGCCTTACTTTTTCCAAAACTCATAGCTCCCTTACCACCAGCCTGAATTTGCCTGAAGAAGAAAATCATTATCATGATTAGGAAAATCATTGGTCCCCAGTTAACTAAGAATCCTAAAAATCCACTTTCTTGATCGGAAATAAAATTAAAATTAACTTTTTTTGCCGTCAACTTCCCTAGTAGCTCCTCTCCTACAGGACCATAGGTTTTAAAGTACTCAGGTTTGCCATCGCCAGAAGGGATTAAGAATTCACCGGTTATTTCATTACCTTTAATTTCAACTTGTAAAACTTGATCAGATTCGACTACATTTAAGAATTCGCTATACTTCAAATCAGAGTATTGCTTCTTACCCTCAGAAATTATTTGATATGCTCCCATCAAGGAAGCAAATATAATAAACCAAACAAAAAGATTTTTTAAAAAACTATTGTTCATAAAACGTAATATACCTAAAAAAACTAGCTAAAGATACCAGTGCTTAGATATCTTTCACCTGTATCACATAAAATAGTTACTATTTTATCACCCTTGTTTAGTCTTTTTGCTACAATTACCGATGCTAGAATATTGGCACCCGCGGATACACCAACAAAGAGTCCATAGTCAGTGGCTAGTTTCTTAGTCATTTCAATTGCTTCAGCACCTTTAATCTTCAAAATTTCATCATATGATTCTGGGTCTAACGTTTCTGGAATAAAACCAGCTCCTATCCCTTGGATTAGATGAGGGCTTGATTCACCATCAGATATAGTAGGGCACTCATAAGGCTCTACAGCTATTATTTTTATAGATGGGAATTTCTCTTTTAAAGTTGAACCAACCCCTGAAATAGTACCCCCAGTTCCTACTCCTGCTACAAAACATGTGATTCCTGAATCCATTTGTTTGATTATTTCTAAGGCTGTTGTTTTTTTATGAGCTTCGGGATTACTAAGGTTGTTAAATTGCCTTGGTGAGAATGAGTCTTCAATTTCTTGTAAAAGTTCATTAGATTTTTCTATTGAACCTTCCATTTGTTTGTCCTTAGAAGTTAAGATTACTTCAGCTCCATAAGCGACAAGCATATCTCTTCTTTCATTACTCATATCTTCTGGCATTGTTAAAATTAACTTATAACCTTTAGTCGCACATGTAAGAGCAAGCCCAATGCCTGTATTTCCACTTGTGGGCTCGATTATAGTCGTCTTTCCTGGCTTGATGACACCTTTTTCTTCAGCATCCTCAATCATTTTTAAGCATATTCTGTCTTTTATGCTGCCACCAGGATTAAGACTTTCTAGCTTTCCATATATTTCTACTTCTTGACCTTCATATAAATTATCAAGCTTAATTATGGGTGTTTGACCAATTGTCTCAAGTATGTTGTTGTAAACTTTCATTATTTGTATTTCTTCTCAATTACAAGATTTAACACAGCAAGAAAAATTTGTTCATCATAGTCTTTAAGATTCTTTAAGAAAACTCTTACTTCTGACCATTGAATATCTTTCTTCATACATTCGTTTTTTACCTTTAATACTAATCCTTTCAGTACCTGGTCATCTAGATTAGTTAAAATATCTTTAAATGTCATTCTCTAAATTTACACCAAGAGTTCTTAAAATAAAGATTTAATCAATCCACCGTCGATATTAATTGAATTTCCAGTAATATAGCTTGCCATATCAGAGCATAAAAAAGTTACAATTGGTGCAAATTCTTCAGGTCGTCCAATTCTTTTAATTGGTATATCTTGACCTAAAGCATTCAGAATATCCTTTTGATTGATACCACTTTCTTTGCTTTTTTTCTCAGCAATTTCTAATATTCTATCAGTTAAAATTCTTCCTGGTAAAACATTATTAACCATTATATTAGAAGATGCATATTGATTAGAGATTGACTTAGATAGTCCTGTAACTGCAGCTCGCATTATATTAGACAAGAGCAAACTATCAATTGGTTGTTTTGCCGAAGTAGATGTAATATTAACAATTCTTCCCCAATTATTTGATTCCATCAAAGGTAAAATAAGTTTTGTAAGCATAAATACATTTTTTAGATTTTTATTAAATGAATCAATTAGCTGGTCTTCGGTAACGTTTGCAAAATCTCCAGGATCTGGCCCACCACAATTATTTACCAATATATCAATTTTCTTGCTTTTTGATGTGGCAAATTTAAAAAGATTTTTGATACCATCATCTTCAGACAAGTTTACTTTGACTATATGAAACTTCTTAAATCCATATTCAAATAAGTCTTTTTTAGCTCTTTCAATATTTACATCTTTTGATGAACAAAGGACAACCTCTGCACCTTCCTCTAGAAGTGATTTGGCAATGGCAAAACCCAATCCCTTTGTTGATGCACAGACAATAGCAAATTTATCATCTAATTTTAAGTTCATACTTTAATGTATAATATTTTTATGAAAAAGGTAAGATTTTACTGGAATTTAAATTCTAATAAGTCTAATTTTTAAGTTTTTTGTATAAAAATACGCATTTTTAAGGATTAATTAATAAAGGGGTCAATTATGGTTATAAAACAAATTCTAAAAGAATGGTCTTCTGCAATTAAGTTTTATGAAAATAAAAAAGTATGTTTAATTTTCAGAAAAGGAGGGATTCATGAGAAAAATTTCGATGAAAAAAATGATTACTTTGGCTTCTTCCCAACTTTTGAACATGAATCTAGTGATACAGTGAAGCCAGACTTTCGTAATATTAAATACCTATTAGATAGGAGAGTGGACTATTCCGGCACGAGTGAGCTTACCCACTTTGGTAAAATTATTGGTAGCTATGAAGTTTCCTCTATTGATAAGCTTAAACTTCTTGATAATTTTCACATATGGGAGAGTTCTTATTTGGTAGATAGATTTAATTTTAGGCCAAAGAATCCTCTAAAATGCTACTTGCTTGATGTTTTTAAGGTAAAGCTTGCAAAAAAAATAGAATATAATGTAGAAGAAGCCAAGGGATGTACTTCCTGGTTTCAATTAAAGAATGAAGTAGCAGTTCATAGCTACGAAAAAGTAAATGATGATTTCCAAAATAATAAAGTTTTAAAAGTATTGAATGAACTAGTTTAACAAACTAACCTTTAGCTTTTTTAATATCCTTGCTAATTGAATCTGCAACTGCTTTTCCATCTTTTTTGGTGGCTGAATCAATTCCTTGTTTAGTTGCATCTTGACCTTCTGAAGGAGCAGATGTATGAGTAACTTTTGGTTTCTTTGAATAGTCAGTGGAATACCATCCATCGCCTTTTAATTGGAAAGAAGATAATGATATTAGCTTCTTAACTTTACCTCCCTTGCAATGAGGACACTTCTTAATGTCCGGATCACTGAAGGATTGAAGTTCTTCAAAAATCTTATCACATTTTGAACATTCATATTCATAAATAGGCATTAGTTGCTCCCTTAGTTATCAAATGAAATATATTGAGTTTTTTCAAAATTTCAAGTGACCGATGAAGTCTCTGGCATTAAAGCTTTGTGAAGTTACATGAGCCTCATTACTACAAAGATATAATATTATAGGGAGAATATCCTCAGGTTGAGGGATTTTAGATTGGTCCTCATCTGGTATAGCTTGCTTCCTCATTTTAGTTGCTGTTCCACCTGGATTAACAGTATTTACTATTATTTTATCGCTTTCTAGCTCCTGGGCGAGTATTTTAGATAAACCCTCCATTCCTAGTTTTGATATTGAATAAGCCCCCCATTTCTCTCTTGGATTTTGCCCAACAGATGAGCTGATTATTACAATTGAACCTTTTTTTGATTTTTTTAAGCTAGGTAGCAAACTTTTTACAAGTAGAAACTGATTGTTTAGATTAATATTAATTGTGTGACACCAAGTATCATAATCGCAATCTTCTATTTTTTTTATTTCACCAAGTACACCAGCATTGCATACTAGCACATCAATTTTTTCAAATTTTTTAATTAATTCATCACTTAGATTAGCGATAGCTTCTGTGGATTCAAGATCAAGTTCCATTGGATAAAAATTTCTAGTAAATTTTTCAGCTAGATTTTCAAGTGAGTTCAAATTTCTACTAGTCCCAATAACAATATTACCTAAATCAAGAAGCTTTTCGGCTAATGCTTTACCGATACCTCGAGAAGCACCAGTTACAAGAATAGTTTTAGACTTTAAAAACTGTAAATCTAAATCTTTTATATCCATATAAATTATTCTAACTCAAAAAAATTATTTTACTTTATTCTTATTATTTCTTCCTAGATGGGGCCAAGCCTAGGTAAAAAGTAATAAGAATAGGGAGGATTATAGAAATTATATAGAGATTTGATGGACCTGCTGCTAATAAAAATGATGGTAAGAATAAAGAGATAACATATGCAATAGGAACCCATTCAGATGAACCAATGTCGTTTATCCTTTTTTTAGCAATAAAAAAAGAGAATACTAGAATTAATATTCCTAATAATCTTGGAATCATTTTTACAAGAAAAAACATAAAAAAGGAGATCTTATCTTGCCCAATATCAAGAAAGATTGAATTACCAATTTCGTCTAAAATCAATGAAAAAAAGTTTAATGTTAAAATTGTTATCCAAAAGCCTTTTCTATCTAAGTTACCTTCACTGGATATTAATAGCCATTTTAATTCCATGAAAGTGATTCTAACTCAAATACTTGACATTTGCATGGTAAATTTGATAAAAATAAAATTATAAGCACTTTAGGACTGCATGACTTCTGTTTTTTCTCGTTCTCATCACATTTTAGGCTTTAAGGAGGATGTTTTGAACAAAGAAGTAAGTAAAATCAAAAGTTCTGATATTTTAAGTAAAAACTATTGCCCATCATGCCTACAATTTAAAAATATCGAGCAAAAAATATCTAGCATTATTAATCATAGTAGGAAAGAATATGATTTAATTTCTTCATGTCCTGACTGTGGTACAACGTTAAAAAGAAAAAATAAATTTTATGATTTAGGAGGAGGTGACTAAATGAACACTGATTCCGTAGATGATGACATAGAGTGTAAACTTAAGTATCTAACAGCAAAGCACAGAGCTCTTGATATAAAAATTTCAAATTCATGGAACTCATATGTTACTGACTCTATTTTAAAAAAATTAAAATATGAAAAAATTAAGATTAAAGCAAAAATTGAATCTATAAAGTCAAAGTAATTTATATTCTTGATAATTATATGTTTATGAGTAAATTCATATAATGAGAATTATTTTTTTCTTGCTTCTAATATCTTTTAATTTAAATGCAAAAACTAGTAACGAAAAATTTATTGATAAAGTGGCAAAGTGCTCTAATTCTATACAGGCAAACTATTTAATAGAAGAGAAAGTTCCCTTAAAGTTGGTTGTGGCTCAAGCTATTTTGGAATCGAATTGGGGGAAATCAAGATTTGCAAAAGAAGGTAATAATTTTTTTGGTATGAGAACTTGGGACTTAAATAAAGAACATATGAAGCCAAAATCAAACCCCGACTCCAAGTTCGGACTTGTCGTATATCCAAATTTGTGTGCTTCCGTTAAAGACTATTTAGAAAATATAAATACCTCCGAAAAGTATTACGAACTAAGAAGAGTTAGAAGCATAGAGTTAAGCCTATGGGACTCCGTTGATCCAGTTGTTTTAGCAAGGTTCTTAGGGAATTATAGCGAAGAAGGCGAACTATATACTCAAAAGGTTATAAATCAGATCGATTCACTTAATATTGATTAATTCTTAAGTTTTAATATATAACTAATTTTTTCACCATTTTTATAAATCTCTAAAATATTAGGGCTTACCAAAAAATATTTACAGTCAGCATTGCTGCATTCCATTTTATCTATTTCTTTTAGCTTTTTTAAATTTAAAAAAATTATAGTTTTTAACGAATTATCAAAAATAAATTGATCAAAACTTTCAGGTATTGGATTCTCTGGGGGCATTCTAAAAATAGCAGAATATGAGTTCAATGTAAAAATAAGAAGGAATAGTGTTGTTTTTAACATTTAAAAATATCTCCTTTTACTTTTTCTTGATATAAATCGTAAAGCTAATGGAAGATAAAAAAATAAAACTTGATTCAAAAAAAATTCATTATAATTCTCTGTGAAAACAATCATTAGTGGATAGAATAGAATTGTCAAAGGAAATACTAGTATTGCAATAAATGAAATAAAAAAACTATTTAACAGATAAATTAAAGCGACACTTTTATAAAGATAGAATAGGGCAGCTAAAGTTAGATATATAGTTAAATATTTTGTAAATTTATCACTTCTAATTCTTAATTTTATTAAATCAGAAAATATTGGAATAAACATAGTTTAATTATAAATTAATTTTATAGAATTTATGCAACTTTAGAATTTATCTTTCTTTCATGAGGGCAAAGAAATTTCTTTCTTAATCTTAAATTCTTGGGGGTAACTTCAATTAATTCATCATCCTTTATATAGGCCATAATTTCTTCTAGCGACATTACTTTTGGTGGTGTTAATACAACAGCTTTATCACTTCCTGATGCTCTCATGTTAGTTAGGGCCTTACCTTTAATAAGATTTATATCCAAGTCATTATCTCTGTTATTTTGTCCCACAATCATACCTTGGTATACCTTGACTTGTGGCCCTATAAACATGGATCCTCTATCTTGTAATTTAAAAATTGCAAAAGCAACGCTTGTTCCAGTTTCAGCAGATACTAAAGCTCCATTTTTCCTGCTTTGTATTTCACCTTTGTAATGATCATAGCTGTGAAAAAGTCTGTTTATTACAGCAGTCCCCCTGGTTTCAGTTAGAAGTTTACCCTGATAGCCAATTAATCCTCTGGAAGGAGCATGGAAAATTAATCTTGTTTTACCTGCTCCAGCTGTTCTCATATCCACCATTTCGGCTTTTCTTTTATTCATTCCATTGATAACTGAACTTGAATACTCCTCATCAACATCAATTATGACTTCCTCTATAGGTTCAGTGGTCTTTCCTTTTTCATCTTTCTTAAATAAAACTCTAGGTCTTCCTATTGTTAGTTCAAAATCCTCTCTACGCATCTGCTCGATTAATACCCCAAGTTGTAGCTCACCTCGACCACTTATCTCAAATGCATCTCGGTTTGGATTTTCCGTGAAACTAATAGCTACATTCGTTTCCGCTTCAGCCAGGAGTCTTTGTCTTATCAAAGTCGAGGTTACTTTTTTACCCTCCATTCCTGCAAGAGGGGAATCGTTTACTGAAATCGTTACGGACATGGTAGGGGGGTCAATTGGTGTTGATTTTAATGGTTCAGTTACAGAGGGAAGACAAATTGTATCAGAAACAGTTGCTTTATTTAATCCAGCTATACATATTATTTCACCAGCACTGACCTTATCTACCGCAACTTTAGCCATCCCATCAAATCTAAGAAGCTTGGTAAGCCTACCTGACTCAACTGTTTCCCCATTTAGATTAATTACTTTTACAGTTTCATTAATATTTGCTGATCCTTGTATTACTCTTCCAACTAAACATCTTCCAAGGTAGGGATCAGAATCAAGTAACGTTGCAAGCATTGCAAACGGTTTATCAATAAAAACTTTGGGAGTAGGGACATGTGATAATATTAAATCAAGTAAGGGTTTTACATTTTCTCTTGGATCATCTAACTCTTTAGCGCACCACCCATCTCTTCCAACTGCATATAAAACAGGAAAATCTAGTTGTTGATCGTTTGCATCTAATGATACAAATAAATCAAATACTTCGTTTAAAACATCATCCGGCCTCGAGTCAGATCTATCTATTTTGTTAATTATAACTATTGGATTTAGACCTTGTGCTAGTGCTTTACCTAGTACGAATTTAGTTTGAGGCATTGGTCCTTCTGCTGAGTCAATTAGCAATAGGACTCCATCTGCCATATCAAGGACTCTTTCTACCTCTCCACCAAAATCAGCATGGCCAGGCGTATCTATTATGTTTATTCTAGTTTCCTTATACTGAACAGACGTTGGTTTAGCAAGTATTGTAATACCTCTTTCTTTTTCAAGGTCACCAGTATCCATAAGTAGTTCAGAATCTTTATCTGACTCTTTCATAAGACCACTGTCACATTGCTTCAGCAGTGCATCCGTCAATGTAGTTTTTCCGTGATCTACATGAGCAATTATCGCTATGTTTCTTATATTTTCTGACATAATAGTTGATTCATACTAACTCTATCTCAATTAAATACAACTAAATGCTATAAATTAATAATAGAGTCATTTTTAGATTGAATAAAACTTTCTATTTTAGCCGACCCTTCATATGAGTCAGCCTTTTTTGACTTATCGAACGTAAGAGATACAAATGAAGAAGTACCCATATCATTTATATCATAATTTCCTACCAAATAAGAAAGCAGGTCACTTAGACCAGGGTTGTGGCCAATTAAAGTTATCATATTTGTATTTTTACTCTCACTTTCAACAATATTTAGCAATTTCTTAAAAGTAGCAAGGTATAAATCAAAGGAATAGATTATCTTACTATCGGGATTTAAACTATTTTTTAGAAACGAAAGGGTTTCTTTAGTTCTTATAGAAGTAGAGCAAATAATCTTATGTTTCTTAAAATTAAACTGAAGTAAATAATTATCTAAGAGAGTTAAGTCACTTATGCCATGAATACTTAAATTCCTCAAAAAATCATTTTTTGTATTTAATACATCATCAGCTTCGCCATGTCTTATTAAGTTCAAGATTTTCATGATCAATTTATAGAATTTATAAAATTTAATTAATTAACTTCAAATTAACATTTTTTTGTTATCATATCCAAAAGAAGTTTTAATTATGGATAAAATAACTCATATCTGTTGTGTTTGCATTCACAACTCAGCTCGCAGCCAAATGGCTGAAGCTTTTTTTAATATTCTGTCCAATAATATAGTTGCAATGAGTGCTGGAATCAATCCGGGATCTCTTAATCCATTAGTTGTAGAATCCATGCAAGACCTAAATATTGATATTTCTAAAAATAAAACGAAATCTATCAATGAAGTTTTAAAACAGGACATTGTATTTGATTATATTGTTTTTGTTTGTTCAGAATCTCAAGCAGAGAATTGTCCTATAATTCCTTACGAATGCACTAAGATATACTGGTCAATCGATGATCCATCAACAATAAAAGGTTCCAAAGAAAGTAAATTAAATATAATAAATACAATTAGAGACGAAATTCGGCTTAAAGTAAAAGATTTCATAATTTCTAACAAACTTTAAGAAAGATGCAAAATATATCTTATGTAAACTTTTAAAAGAGCCATTCGATTATAATAGTGTGCCC
>CERS01008742.1_pt1 | contig 13500 bp, 13 predicted proteins | sample 356251 | NCBI WGS metagenome assembly CERS01 (sample SAMEA2621020, study PRJEB7988) | marine metagenome | isolation source: saline water (ENVO:00002010), including
TGGTATCGGAATGAGTATGGCTGCTAATAAATATAAAAATATAAGATGTGGATTAGTATATACAGAAGAATGTTCTATATTAACACGTCAACATAATGATGCTAATGTATTAGCATTAGGTGCTCGTGTAACTTCAATAGATAATATAAAAAAAATAATAAATTTATTTATAAAAACAGAATTTGAAGGAGGGCGTCATTTAAATCGTATAAATAAATTATAATTATACAACTTTACCTAAAATAATGTAATCATTATTTAATTTATTTAAATCATCTGGTGATATAAAAACTAACATACCAAAACCACAATTAAATACTTGCATCATTTCTTCTTCAGTAACATAATTTAATGATTTAATCCAATCATATATAGGATCATTAAATAGAAGCTCTTTATTTAAATTTAATGATAAATCAGAAGATAAAACTCTAGGAGGATTATCTATAAATCCACCTCCTGTAATATGACATAATCCATTTATTGTAATTTTTTCCTGTATTTCATTAACTTCATCTAAATAGCATTTATGAGGATTACATAATCTGGATAATATATCTTTAGATGGATATAGATTTTTTTCTTCAGAAACTACTAATAATTTTCTTAGTAAAGAATAACCATTAGTATGAAGACCATTTGATTTTAAACCTAATATAATATCATTTTTTTTTATATTCTGTTTTGATTTAATCATAGTATCTTTAGTAACTGTTCCTATAATTGTACCAACTAAATCACAATGTTGTTCGTTATAAACTTGTGGCATTTCAGCTGTTTCTCCTCCTGCAAGAATAATATTATATTTTTTACATATTTTAGACACACCTTTTACAAAATTAACTACTTCATTAGGGGATAATTTTGAACTAGCAAAATAGTCTAAAAAGAATAAGGGTTTTGCTCCTGATACTAATATATCATTTATACAATGTGATACTAAGTCCATTCCAAGATATTCTAATCCATATTCTCCTAAAATATTTTTAACAAATATTGATTTAGTTCCAACTCCATCCATAGATGAAACAAGAATAGTATCACCTAATTCAACCATACCATTAAATCCTCCTAAATCACTAATAACTTTATCATTTTCAGTATCTTTAATATATTTTTGAATTTCTTTTACTATAATATTACCAGTTTCTATATTAACTCCTGAAACAGCATATTTAGAATTATTTGATTTATTTAATATATTTGAACCAATATCTTCTCTAAAATATACTCTACCTTGAACTTTTGATAATATTCTATTTATTTCATTTTTTATATCCAATAAATGATCTCCTTTTAATGTATATGCGAATGTTCTAGAACCTAATTGAATATAATGTTTTTCTTTTTTTATACAATTAGCCCAAGTAATATGTTCTTCATTTATTTTATGTATATAAAATTCATAATTTTTCATTGAATTTGTAGGATAACCTTCTGGAACAATATATTTAGTTAATGTAGGAGAATTATCAAATTTAATTTTATTTTTTAGATTTTCTTTAGCAATATTATAACATATATTAGAAAAATCAGATAGCATATTATCTAATAAACAAATTACCTCTGGGTCACCAAATCTACAATTATATTCTATAACTCTAATACCATTTTCTGTTTTAATAAAACTACCATATAAAATACCTTTATAATTATAATCAGATTTTAAATAATTTTTAATATTATTAATTACTAGCGTATTAATTTTTTCAGCTTGTTCTATATCTTCTGAATTAAGAAATGATAAACAATTCATAATACAACCCATACCACCCGTATTAGGTCCATTTTCATATAAACGCTTATAATCTTGTATAGGAGGACAATGCTGTATATTAATACCATCAGTAAATAATATTAAAGAAAATTCTTCTCCTTCTAATTTTTCTTCAATGTGAAATGGTATATTTTTATCAAAATAATCTAAACATATTTTCACACCTTCTTCATTTGTTTTAAAATGTTCGTCCATTACTAATACACCTTTTCCTCCTGCTAATATATCTTGTTTAATAACAAATTTTTTATCATATATTGTTAAATTATCTATTAATTTTTTTTTATCATAATAATAATGATAATCTGGATTTAGTTTAATATTAAATTTATTTTCAAGTGTTGATAAAAAAGTACGACAAAAAAATTTACTAGTTTCTAACATAGCTAAATCTTTTCGTGGTCCTAAACATTTTATATTATTATCTTCTAATATGTTAACTATACCACATTCTAAAGGTTTTTCTGGTCCAATTATTACAAATTCTAAATTATTATTTTTAGCCCATAATAATACTAATTCAGAATTACATATATCTATATTTTCATATGTAGCATTTATTAAATTTAAACCAATATTATTATGACTACCTATATAAAATAATTTTACTTCTTCATTATCTTTTTTTAATTTTTTACCGATTGAATGTTCTCTACCACCACATCCAACTATACCTATATTTGAAAAATGCATTTAATAATTTATATATATATATATGATTATTTATTTCTTTATACAAATAATTATAAATATATATTAAAATATATTTTATTTTTATAATCACTACTTTTATGTGTATACATTATAATTTATAAAAATAGTTGAGGATTAGTTTTATTTAAATTATCATATATTTTTTTATAATGATATGGATAATATAAAATTATAGGGAAAAATATAATATATTTTATATTAATATATATAATACTATATAATATATATAAAAATAAATATATTACTACTAATATTCTATAATACCATGTTATAATAAAAAATTTTTTATATTTTTTATTGTCTTTTTTTGCTAAACTTAAAGCATATTGATTTAATTCAATAGACATTCCTATATATATATTAAAAATTTCATTATATATTAAAGCAATAATAGTAAATATAATAGTAACTGCATGATGGACGATATATTTATATTTATCTTTACCACAAAATAAATGTATAATTAATAAAAATATGAATATATATATTATAAAATAATTCATTGATTATTATTAATATAATAATTAAAAATAAAATAATAATAAGATAAAATAATAATAAGATAATATAATAAATGAATAGTATAATAGATTTATATAAAAAGTTTGGTGATACAGAATATTTAGGAGAATGTGTTTCAAAAACAACACATATGATACAAGCAGCATATTCAGCTCAGAATAATAATGAACCTGATTTTTTAGTATTGGCATGTTTATTACATGATATAGGACATTTTTTAGATGAAGATAATATGAATGGATTAGGAGTAATAGAACATGGAAAAGTAGGTGCTGATTATTTAAGAAATTTAGGTATGAATGAACGTATTTGTTGTTTAATAGAAAATCATGTAAAAGCAAAAAAATATTTAGTATCAAAACATAAAGATTATTATGATAAATTATCATCAGCATCAAAACAAACATTAGAATATCAAGGAGGTAAAATGACTGAAGAAGAAATGGAAGAATTTGAAAAAGATGCGAATTTTGATTATAGTCTAAAAGTAAGATATTATGATGATATTGGAAAAAATATAGGTCAAAATATTCCAAATTTAGAAAGTTTTTATGATTTAATTAATAAATATTTAGAAAATTCAGATATATATAGCGCTAATTTAAAAAATGAAGGATATTTATTATTAAAAGATTTTTTTACAAAAGAAGAAAGTGAAGAAATAATACAATTTAGAAAAGAATTAGAAGAATTACCTGAAGAAAAAGGGAAATGGATGATATATTATGAAGATGATAATAATAAGAAATTAAAATCAAGAATAGAAAATTTTATAAATTATAAAGAAAATATAAAAAATTTTGTAAATAAAAAAATCATTCCTTTATTAAATAAAGTATGTGGTAATGAAATGGTTTTATTTAAAGATAAAATAAATTGGAAATTACCAAATGGTAATGGTTTTAAAGCTCATCAAGATCATCCAGCTTGGTATGATTTTGATATATCTAGATTTTATAGTGTAGCATTATTTTGTAATAATTCAACTATTGAAAATGGTTGTTTAGAAATAGTAAAAAATAAAAATAATATAGGTTTATTACAAGAAGAAGGATGTATACCAGATAATATAGTAAAAACATTAAATTGGGAATATTTAGAAACAACACCGTGTGATTTATTAATATTTGATTCATTTATACCACATAAAAGCGAAAAAAATAATACTAATAATTCACGAAGTATTATGTATTTTACGTTTAATAAATTAGAAGAAGGAAATTTATATAATGAGTATGTAGAGAAAAAAAGAAAATATTTTCCACCTCCAAATGAAAGAACAAATTTAAATATTTCAAGTGAAAATAATAAATATAATTTAGGAAATCCATTAAATTAATAATTAAATATTTAAACGTTTAAATATATTATAATAATTATAATGAAAAAATGTGTAGTATTAGGTGCGGGTGGTTTTATAGGAGGACATCTTGTATCAAAATTAAAAGATTTAGGATATTGGGTTCGCGGTGTAGATATAAAATATCACGAATTTAAAAAAACAGATGCGGATGAATTTATTATAGCAGATTTACGAAATTTTATATCAGTAAATTTAGTAATAGATAATACAATAGATGAAGTTTATCAATTAGCGGCTGATATGGGTGGTGCTGAATTTGTATTTAGTGGAGAAAATGATTCAGATATAATGCATAATTCAGCATTAATTAACTTACATGTATGTGATATATGTGTAAAAAAAAATATAAAAAAAGTATTTTATTCTTCTTCAGCTTGTATGTATCCAGAACATAATCAATTAGATCCGAATAATCCAAATTGTGAAGAAACAAGTGCCTATCCAGCAAATCCGGATAGTGAATATGGGTGGGAAAAATTATTTAGTGAAAGATTATATTTAGCATATAATAGAAATAAAGGATTAGATGTAAGAATAGCAAGATTTCATAATATATTTGGACCATATGGAACTTGGAATGGAGGTCGTGAAAAAGCTCCTGCGGCAATTTGTAGAAAAGTATTAACATCAAAAGGTTCTATTGAAATATTTGGTTCAGGTAATCAAACACGATCATTTTTATATATAGATGAATGTATTGAAGGTGTAATACGATTAATGGAAAGTGATTTTATAGGTCCAGTAAATATAGGTTCAGATGAGATGGTTACAATTAATGAATTAGTAGATTTGGTTTCAAGTATTGAAAATAAAAAATTAGAAAAAAATCATATAGATGGTCCATTGGGTGTTGCTGGTCGTAATTCAGATAATAATCTAATATATGAAAAATTAGGGTGGAAACCAACTATGAAATTAATAGATGGATTAAAAAAATCATATAAATGGATAAAATATGAATTAGATAAATGATTTAAAAATAAATTTATAAAATAAACTATATGAAAACAAAAATAATTTCAGAAATTGGTATAAATCATAATGGTGATTTAGATTTATGTAAAAAAATGATAATGGCATCAAAAGTAGCGGGTTGTAATTATGTAAAAATTCAAAAAAGAAATCCAGATATATGTGTTCCAGAAAATCAAAAAAATAAAATGAAACAAACACCTTGGGGTGAAATGACTTATTTAGAATATAAACATAAAATAGAATTTAATGAAAAACAAATAAAAGAATTATTTGATTATAGTAAAGAAATAGATATTGAATTATTTGCAAGTGTATGGGATATAGATTCAGCAAAATTAATGAGAAAATATACAAATATTGTAAAAATAGGTAGTGCTTGTATTACAGATTTAGAATTATGTAAATTTGTAAGAGAAACGTATGATTTTGTTATAATATCAACTGGAATGAGTATAGAAAAAGAAATAGAGGAATGTTTAGATGTATGTGATGCAGATGTAATTATGCATACAAATTCAACATATCCTTGTCCTGAGGAAGATTTAAATTTAAGATATATAGAATGGTTAAAAAATAAATATCCAAATAAGGAAATAGGATATAGCGGTCATGAGTATAGATTATCTACAACAGTAGTAACAATAGTATTAGGAGCAACATGGATAGAAAGACATTTTACATTAGATAAAAATATGTGGGGTAGTGATCAAAAATCATCGGTAGAATTAGTAGGAATGCTTCATTTAATAGAACAAATAAAAGAAGTAGAAAAAGCAACACAATATGAACCACAAGAAAGAATATTATTTGAAAAAGAAAATGAAAAAAAAATGAGTTTGAGGAAATAACTTATATAAATAACTTATATAAATAACATATTTATTTAAACTAAATATTTTTTATAAAAAGTATATATTTCATCATCTGTATAAAACATTTTAACATATTTAGTATTAAAAAATGTATTTATTTGATTCATATTAAATTTTATATTATTTTTAAATTCAATTATTTTATTTTTATATTCCATATCATTAGTATTCTTATGATGAGAAAAAGGTAAATTAAAAAAACTTGTAAAAATATTACCTGTAATTATATTCTCAAATCTATATAAAAAAACATAATTATTATTATGTAGTTTATACAATTGATACCCTATATTTTTATTAAATTCAGTAATTTTAGTGATTTCTAAATATTCTTCCATCCAATCATTAAATAAATTTAAATTACATTCACCATTTGTTTTAATTTTACCAAAAAATTCATTTTTTAATATATCTAAACTATTATTTAATAATGTGTTAGTATTATTAAAATATAATTTTTGTCCTTTATAATTATTTTTTTTATAACGAATAGTGCTTTGTTCTTTTAAATATATTTTATCATATCCATAAAAAAATAATGATATTATTTCGTCAATCGGGTTCCGAACACCTGAAATTATTAATGTATTATTAGAATTATTAATAATATTATTTAAATGTTCTAATGAATGACAATGATTTGTTTTATATTTTTTTTCTAATGTTTTCTCAAAAGAAGAGGAGGCAACTTTAGGTAATGTAATTATTTCTATTGAATTTATATTTAAATCATCTATATTTAAATTATTTATATTTAAATTCATATATTTATATATATATTATACCTTTATATCTTTATATATTTATTTTTGTAAATATTTATTTTTGTAAATATTTATTTTTGTAAATATTTATATAAATTTATTTTAAATCCATTATATATTATTATAAAATTATTATTTATTAAGATATCATTATGAATAGGATTGTCATATATAATATAATATTCATTAATATTTTGTTTTTTTTTTGTTTTTTTTAAATTATGTATTATTTGAGTCATAGTTTTTTTTCCAAATGGATTAAACATATATATAAAATTATCATTAATTTCAAATTCATAATTTATAGCATTAATATATTTTATATCAAGTAAATTATTTATTTTATAACAAATATTTTTTTCATTTTTTAAAATATTAAAATTGTTAAGACAAATATCATAATATTCTTTATTAAATTCTATACCAATATATTTTTTAAAATTATTATATTCCATAAATTTATATAGCGCATATCCTTTACCAGAACCTATATCAACTATATTACTATTACTAGTATCTATATTATTATTATTAATAAAATTAAATAATGGAATCATTTTATCTAAATTATAACCTGATTGATTATACCATATTTCTATATCACTTTTTGAGTAAATATTATTTTTAAATTCAATATAAGATTTATGTTTAGTGTCTAAATTAAAGTCCATTATATAATTATATTATTAACTATTTTTTAAATGATTGAATAACCACCATCAATTATAATATTTTGACCTGTTATTTGATTCATATTAATTAAATAATCAATACTAGTAGTAATTTCTTTTAAATTTATTGTAGTATTTAATGGAACATTTTTATTATATTTTTTTTTAAATTCTTCATCATTTATAGATTCTTCAACTCCACCTGGACCAATACAATTTATTTTTATATTATCTTTACCTAAAATTGTAGCTAAGTGTTTAGTTAAACCAATAAGACCATGTTTAGAAGCAGTATATGCAGGATTTTTTATTTTACCATTATATAAATCTAAACGTGGAGAAATAACAGAATACATACTGGATATATTAATAATATGTTTTAATGTATTTTTATATTTTCTATAACATTCTTTTATTATAATAAATACAGCATTTAAATTAATATCTATCATTTTTTTAAAATAATCAATATCAATATCTAATAATGTCTCTGTTTTTAATGGTACAGCATCAGGTATTCCAATACAATTAATTATATATTTTAAATTATCAATATTTAAATCTTCTATAAATTTTTGAACTTGTTTTTCATCGGTACAATCAATATATGGGTCAATATTTATATCCAAGTCAATTATATTATATTTATCTTTATAATAATCTTTAATATATTTACCCAAAACACCATTAGACCCACTAATTAATATAGACATTTATATCTAATTATATTTATTTTTTTAAATCATTAAAATAAAGAATAGTTTTTTTTAAACAATATGCTTTATATTTTGCTAAATCTAAATTACGATAACTTGTTTTAAATACCATTAATTTTTTTTGTAATTCTTCTGCTATTGGACATAATCCTTCATTATAATGCATATTTTTATATATTTCAGGATTACATTTAACAAAATTTCTATTTTTCATAACAGGTTCTAAATAAGGTACTTTCCAAGCACCATAAAATCCATCACCACCCATTTCAATATATTTTTGTCTAAAATCATACCATGATACATTCATATATTTTTCTCCTTCATATATAATTCCTAAAGCCCAATAAGTATTTGTTCTATCAGGAGGTGTTTTTTGTGGAATTAAATAATCACAATCTTTTATTATTTCTAAAAAATATTCTGCACTTTTAATTCGTAAATTAACTATTTCCTCTATTCTTTCAAATTGAGCATATGCTATAGCAGAATTAATTTCAGGAAGTCTATAATTATATCCTATTTCATCATGTCTTTCAAAATTTGGATTCTGCCAAACATCTCTATTTAATTTTACAACCCCATTATCTGCTTTTAATGTTTGAAAACCATGACTACCTACTTTACGTGAATATTCCGCATATTTTTCATTATTTGATATTAACATACCACCTTCTCCACAAGAAATATGTTTAGAATTTTCAAAACTATAACTAGACATATCACACATAGAACCTACTATTTTTCCTTTATAATAACTTAATACACATTCAGCATTATCTTCAATTACAGGTATATTATATTTTTTAGATATTTCTAATATTTCATCTAAATCACAAGGTAATCCATAAATATTTACTATAAAAATAGCTTTTGTTTTGTCTGTTATTTTTTCTTCTATTTTTTTTGGATCAATACAAAAAGTTTCAGGATTAATATCTACATAAACTGGAATTGCATTACTATGAATTGTAGTAGTTGTATTCATAATAACAGTTAATGCAGGAGAAATAACTTCATCACCCGGTTTTACACCAACAGCTAATAATGCCGCGTGCATAGTAGATGTGCCTGAATTAAATGCTATACCATATTCACAGCCCATTTTATTTGCAAATTCTTTTTCCAATGTTTTAGTCCATGAACCATTTTTACAAGATAAATTATTATTATTTAATATTTCATTCATATATTTAATTTCATTACCTATAAATTTTTTTGAATTTTTTGTTACTAATTTTATATTTTTTTCTTGATTTAATTTCCAATCTTGTTTTCTAAATAAATTTATATTTTTTATTTCTGGATTTTTATTAATAATATCTATTATTGTTTCTAAATTTAAATATTTACTATTAGATTTATATAAATTATTAGATTCATATAAGTCAATTATTTTATTAAAAAAATCTAAATCTTCTTGGTAATCTAATGTCATTCTTATATCATCACGATAATATTTTGTATTAATATTTTGTAATTCTTCAATATTAAATATTCCAGTATCTGTAAAATATACCCACATCATTTCAGTATTTAAGTCATTTTTTAAATTTATTACTCTTTCTAAAGCATTAAAAGTAAAACAATATGTAAAAGCTCCACATATTAATTCTGTATGATCACCTTTTATAAAATCACAATTGTTTTTTTCTATTTGATTTAAAGCAATATTAATTAATTCAGGTTCACAAAATAAATCATCTCCATCTACTGTTACAATATTTTTAATTTTATAATATTTACAACAATCGTACCATCTTTGTAATTTATCATTTTCACTACCACGAAAACATTTAATATTATTTGTATGTGCTATTTCTTCTAATATATCATCTTCTTTATTTATAGTCGTACATAATATTATATCATAATTACAATGTTTTAATCTATCAATTAGATATTTTATTGTAGTTATATTATTATTTAATTTTATATGTGCCTTATTTTTTAGACGTGTTGATTTTGATCTAACAGTTAATAAAACAAAATTCATTATATTAATATATAAAAATAATTCTATAAATAATTTAAATATTCAATAAATCTTTCAATATATCATCTAATAATATTATATTTTTATATTTTTTAACCCATTGTTTAAATATCTCTATCTGTAACATAATGTTATGACCACCATGTGCATTAAATGGTTGTATTCTATTTAAATTAATTTTATCATCATAATGACCGTTTTTATAAAAAGTTATATTTGAAATATAAATATTTATATTACTAAATTGTAAAAAATATTTTAATACATAAAATATTCCTAAAGGAACCTCTGATAATTCATTTTTACTCCAACCTCTTTCTACTGGAATAAGTAAGGATCTAATATTATTATATTTTGATTCATTTATGTTATAATAAATTTTATATAAAACTTTATATAAATATTGGGAATTTCTTTCAATACGATCAATACCATCTTCTAACATAGTTCCATTCGCAAATAATATAATATTATTATTATTAGGTATAATATTATTTCTTAAATAATCAACCATTTCATTGAATATAATAATATAATCATATTTATTAAAATCTATATTTATAGTTGATTTTCCTGGACCTAATATTAATATATTTTTATTATTAAACATATATATATATATATAAATATATTTTTATATATATAATTAATGGAAAATATAATATATGTTAAATTATTTAATAATAAAACAAATATTCATCCATATATAAATTTTATATGTAATGGTGAAAATAATAATGGACTATCAGAAAAAACAAATGAAGATTATTATAGTAAAATAAAAAAAAGTAAAATAGAATGGTTAACATTTAATAAAGAAGATTCTATTAAATCTGTAAATTTAAATATAAGTAAGTATAATAATTTTCAATATTATTTAGATAATATATCTAAGAATATAAAAAGAGACTATTTAAGAGCATTATCAGGAGAAAAAATTAGAAATATGGATATTAATTTAGATACAGTTATAAATAAATATAATACATATATAAAAAAATATAATATAGAAGATTATAATAATAGTCAAGAAATTATTTCAAATGCATATAATAATCACGAATCTAAAAAAAGTAAATTAATAGGATTATATAAATTATTAGATACATTAGAATATAAATATAAAATTGATGATGATTTTATAGATTTATCACAATATATTAGAATTAAATTAAAATTTAAAGAAATAAATATTTATGATCATATAAAAGATATAGAATATATTATAAAATTAAATAGACAAAAAAATAATAATAATGGAAATTGGATTAGATATGAAAATTTTATAAATGGTTTGAAAAATAATACATTTATACAATATAATAGTCAAGATAAATATGATAATGTTAAATGGTATGGGGTTTTTGATTTTAATAAATTGGTTTCTTTTATACAAATAAATTATGATGGAGAAATATGTGGAATTGGATTTTTCTTTTCTAATCCTAATTATTATAAATATAGTTGTGTAACATTTATAATAATTAATGTTATAAAAGAAATAATAGAAAATAAAAAACATATAAAATTATTAAATTATTGGTATAATAAATCTAAATCACAATTAAATACATTTACATGGAAAAAAAAATTTTTATTTGATGAATATAAAGTTATATTATATGAATAATTATATAAATATATAAATATATAAATATATAAACATAATTATGAATAATACAAATAATATAAATACAATAGATAATTGGAAAAATAATAAATATATTTTAAATAAATATCATTTAGAACAGTATAAAATAGAATATGAAAGTGTAAAATTTATAAAAAAATATATTAAAAATTTAGTTATAAAAAATATATTAGATTTAGGTTGTGGGGCAGGTTCATTATGTTATCATTTAAATGATACTAATATTTATTATAATGGTATAGATATAAATAATGAGTGTATTGATATAGCAAAAAATAATAATAATTCTAATAATTCTTTTATAAATAAATCATTTACAGAATTGCAAACTAATATAAAATATGATTTAGTTTTATCTAATCAAACTTTATTAATAATTGAACCTTTATTACAAAATAACTTTATAGAAAAACATTTTGAATTATCTAATAATTATGTTATATTTTTTTCATTATTTACAGATTCATTATTAAATTATGAAACTAAAATTATTGACCCTTATTTTAATCAAGTTGTATTCTATAATATAAATAGTGTAAATAAAATAGAAGAAATAGGTAAAAAGTATAAATTTAAATTAATAAAAAATGATAAATTTGAAATTAAAAAAAAACTAGAAAAAAATAGAGAAGGACGACAAACATATACTATAGAAACAAATAATAATAAATTATTACAATTTTCGGATGTTTATTTTATGCCTTGGAAAATTTTATTATTTAAAAAATATGAAAATTAAATATTTAAACTCTCTTTTACTTCTATATTTAAATATAAGTCTATTTTTGTTTCTAATAAATTTTTTTTTAATAAATTTTTTTCTAAATCATAAGCAACTCCGTGAGAACAATTATATTGATGTGTATATTCTTTAAAATAAACATTATTATACCAATCAAAACCATAAATACCTAATTTTTTTATATTTTGTTGAAGTAAAAAATATATAGAAAAAGTTCCTAATGTAGCTCGTGTTTGTGCTTCATTATCAAATTGACAAGATAATAATCCAATTTTATTAAATTTTATCATAGGTAAATTATTTTTTAAATAATTATAGTGTTTATATATATCTCTATTATGAACGTCTTTTATACCATTTATACAAGGTTTTATAGGACATATTAATCTTTTCAAATTAATATTAGTATAATTATCTATTTTATTTTTATCAGGAAAACAACCATTAAATAATACATCAATGCGACTACCATAATTTTTACTTTTAAAATTAAACATATCACCTACCTTACATATTATATCATAACTATCTATTTCTTCACCTTTATTTTGATTTTCTAATATAGATGAAGGACCGACAATAGCAACAGTTTTATTATTAAAATATTCATATAATTCTTTAAAATCATCTTCTTGATTTATTGGTAATATAGGAGTTCCATAATATGGTTCATGGTTTATGATTTTTTTAAATTCATCTAAATTATTTATAATTATATTTTTCATATTATATTAATC
>CERS01186370.1_pt1 | contig 13372 bp, 4 predicted proteins | sample 356251 | NCBI WGS metagenome assembly CERS01 (sample SAMEA2621020, study PRJEB7988) | marine metagenome | isolation source: saline water (ENVO:00002010), including
TGTTGCTGCTGCTGCTGCTGATGCTGCTGCTGTTGCTACTGCTGCTGCTGTTGCTGCTGCTAAAGCTGCTAAAGCTGCTGCTGCTGCTGATGATGATGCTAAAGCTGCTGATGCTACAGCTGCTGATGCAGCAAAAGCTCAGTCGTTAGATAATTTAAAACATGCTTTGGGTGTTTATGATCTGCCAAATCTTAGTGGAAAATATAAAAATAATCCTAATTATTTTAATATAACACTTGATCAGATAAAATCTAACTCGTTAGAGTTAAAGGCTCTTTCTGATGCAGAAGAATATGAGAAAACAAATGTTCAAGCACATGTTCATGCGTTATTTTTAAGGTTTATTGAACTTCAAGATCAACAGTTACTATCTCAAGATTGGGAAGACATTTTTAAGGATTACCCAGTGTTAAATGCTCTGTGTGATGGTAAGCAGGATTTGTATACTTATTTTCAGCAGGCTTTCAGGAAAAACGTATCGTTTCAAGAAGCTACAAGGACATTAGACGGGTTTAAATCAATATCTGATAGAATTATAGGACTGGGTAGTAGTGACCGCTATACTTTTAAAAAACAAATTGGAAAAGAAAAAGGTCAAAAGCTTAAATTTTTGAATTCGATTGTAGATGGTCTACCCCAAAATAAATTTGAAGCTGCAAAACAATCATCAACAGCAGACGAAGGACTTATATCTTATTGTCTTAAGGCGATTAAAAAAAGTCAGCTTGATGCAGAGAGTGTAAAACTAAAAAAACTTGATGAAGAGGATCAACAACAAGCTATTGAATATCTTGCTGATTGTGTTTATTTAGAGGATTTATTAACTAAAAACATTCCTGTCTCTATCAAAGCTAAATTTGTAGAATGTGTTAAGCGTAGGGATCCAGCTGGAATGAGTGATCAAGATCTTGTTGATGAGTTTGAAAAGGATTGTTCTATCTTTGATCAAAAGGGAGGAGGTAGTAATATCTGGACGTTTCTTAAAAAAGTATATAAGGATGGCGGCGTAGATGCTTTGCCTCATACAAACTTTCAAACAGAGGGATCTAAATTAGTAAGCTTAAAGGAATTTGAAAAATTAGACGAACAGGATCTATTAGAGTTAATTGAATCATCTAAAGGTGATTCTGTTCTGGAAGGTGGTTCTCCTAAATCTATAAACTTAACATTCCCTACCGAACCGCCTGTATCCAAAGATTTATCCTTGGGTTCTATCGGCACTATTCGGGACGCTATTGGGACAATAGATCAAGAGATTGCAGCCTTAAGTACAACGTTTAATAAATCTTTTGGGACATATTATGGGGATATGTCGTTAGAAGATGTTTGTCACTTATTTATTGGTGATCCTGATAAACTTTTTGAAGGTCAAAATGTAGACGTATTACAAGCTAAGTTTATAGCGTTGTTAGATTCTGAAAGTCAGAAAATGTTTATGAAAGACTTTTTATATCCTGTCGCGATGAAATTAATCCAGAAAACACATTTAGAAAATTTAGAAACAAGAGACTCAAAAACTACAATACAGGATAATTTAAATGAATTAAAATTTGTGATGAATCCAGCGCCGGCACACTGTTTAACTAGTTTTGAGTTTGATGATATTAAACGGTTAATACAAGGATGTTGTTCAGGATTTCAATATGATAACTCTTTAAGTGGATTTGCCTCTACGGTTTTATCAGAAACACAACTAACAGCTTTAGAAACCATGAAAAAGACATTAGATGGCAAAATTACTCAAGTTAAATTAGGAGCAGGTGAAGGAAAAACATGGTTGAGTAGTAAGGTTGCCCCTAAGTTGTTTCCAGCTATGAGTAAGGATCATCCTATCATTCATATTGCACCTTTTGCTCAGTATGAGGAGGGTTGGGAGGAGTTAACTCCAGACTTTGACTTGTCAAAATTAAAAAAGGATACACATTATTGGGTTAGAGCAAGAGATTTTGAAACACGAATTTCTGAATCTGATTTACCCGGTCATGAGATGTTAAAGGAAGCTGTTATTTTTTGTGATGAATATGATCGATATCAAAACCTTAACAGTACATTAAGTAAGTTAGGCTGTAATCGACGGTGTAATATGTCTGCTACTGATAATTTGGATAAAGTTGAAAAACAAATTAGTGAAACCTTTCATGCTCTTAAGGTTCTTGGCGTCACGGGAATACCAGATCCTGATTCTGATAGATCCGGCAAAACAATCAAAACAATAACCTTAGAAGATTTTCAAGCCAAAGTATTGACTAGTTCCCCAAAAGACAGAGAAACGCAAATACAGTCTCTTCAAAGCGCTATAGAAACCAAGAGAGAGCAGTTATCTGCTGATGCTGCTGATGCGGCTGCTGCGGCTGTTGTTGATGCTGCTGCTGATGCTAAAGCTGCTGCTGCTGCTAAAGCTGCTGGTTATGCTAGAAAAAAATTATCAAAACTATCGACCAAGATAGCATGTCTTATCGAACGTTTAGTTGATCAAATGGATGAAGAATTTAATAGCAGAACACTTGATATTAAGACGGATTCTGATTTTTTTAAGAATGATTCTGATTCTTCTCCGGTTAAAATTGCAATGAAAAGCATGATTGTCGATGTAAATAACGACGAGCAGCTTAAATCTAAATCTGATGCTAAGATTCAATTTATTTTTCAGGGAGCTCAATTTGTTTCTGATTCTGAATCGAAAGTAGAAGAAGGGTATACCCCTATTTCTATTGATTGGATACAAAAAGAATGTAAAAAAGAATTAACAGGCCGCCCACTTTCGGTTCATATGTTAGCTCCTGATGGATTACCTGATTATGAAAAAGGACAGGCTATTACATTATATCTTGATAGTAATGATAGTGACTGGGAAGTTTCTTCTTTTAGTGAAAAAGACGACAAAGCAAAACATAGAGATAAGGGAATTCATGTCACACTTTATGATTGTGATAATAAAGTGGGAGGTGATTTTGGTTCTTATAGTCGTGGGGTAGATTATCAGGCTTGTGAAATTGCTAAGGGATCCTTCTCAGGAGACTCAACAGGCAAAGAAGTGGTTACTAAATCATTATTATATCAGATGGCTAGACGAAATAGGCTTGATCCTGGGCAGGAGAAACGTTGTGAATTACATATATTTGATCATTCTGAATTTGATAATCCTGAAGAGAAGGTTAAGTTAGTAGGTAAGGATAAATTAGCCTTGTTAGCTAAAAAAGAAACGGAGATTAATCAAGCTGTTTTAGCTTCTCGTGATGCTACAAAACGTGGAACAAAATTAAAAAAATTATGTGATTCTTATTTTACAACTTACTTAAATGCTAATAAAGAGTCTCTTGGGGCTGAACAGCTTAAACAATTAAACACGTTTGGGTCTGAGTTGAAAGAGACGATACCAGCTTTTATTTCAGCTGATAATGATGACAAAACAGTTGAGCAATGGGCTCAAGAATGGAAAACAAGCATAGAGGGTGAAATTAATAACTTATTGGCTGAAAGTAAGACTGCAGAGAAACAAAGGATCAAAAAAAATGTTGTTAATCAATCTTTTAAAGATATCAATGAGGAACATTTTAATACACTGATTTCTGATTACCTTGAAATTATTTTAGATAATAAAGACCGTAAGTTGGATGTAAAATCCTTAAAGAAGGATAAGCCGTTGAAGGATAAGCCGTTGTTGTTTGATAAGCTAAAAGAGGGTTTTGAAACATTAAGGCTTGATGAGCAGGGGGGGGAGCTGATTACACAAATTCTAAGGCAGAAAACTTTGGGCAGTGAGTTTGATTTGGAAAATTTTGTAGAAAGAATTCAGAAAAAATTAAAGTCTGAAAAACTACCTGTTAAAGAACTAAAATCATGTGAGCTTAATACTGATTCTTATGAATATAAACGAGCAGAATTATATGTAACAGGAGAAGCAACACCTGCAGAACCAACATAGTAGAAAACAAAGGAAGCTCATTAGCAGGAGATAATGCCCCACCAGAATCAGGACGCATACTCCAAAAACCAGATGATTAGACAGGTGGTTTTTATCTTGGTTGGCGTGATACGGATGAAACATAAAAGTGAGAAGTTCACGATGTAGGGAAGACTGTAGACGGAGAACCATCAGCCGCAGACGGAGCACCAGCAATAAAAAAAACAAAGCCAGCAACAGGAGTAGCATCAGTAGGAGCCGCATCAGCAACAGCAGCAATAACCGTAACATTAGAACAAGACGAAATAAATATATTAAGAAATGTAGACTGTAGAGAAGAGGGTATTCAAAAAGTTTTGTTTAAGGACAACGTAGTTACTATGGATCCTGCAGGATCAGCTATAAAAAGACAAACATGGAGTGCTGGTGGTGCATCATTTGTAATATATAGAGACCTTGGCCTTTTAAATACAAAAATGGTAGATGAACACAAAGAAACATTGAAAAGTTTAAAAGGAACAAATGTAGCACTAATAAATTACAAAGGAAAAGATGTTGTTCATGTTTATTCACCATCCGGAAACGAATATAAATAACAAGATGACTTTATAAAAGCATTAATAATCTCTTATGAAAATGTAATAGATGAATTTTTAAAAACAAAAAAACAACCTTAGCATTATGTCCTATAGCGGGAGGGATATATGCTGGTAAATACATAAACACGACATTCAAGAACGGAAATTCAAGAGGACATTTAGATCCAAGTATAACAGTAAAAGCGTTAGCTAAAGCATTAGAGAATAAAAAAGAAAAATTAGAAGAAAAAACAATTAGGTTATATAATTTTGACGAAAAAGTTCATAAAGCTACCAAAGCTTTAATCCAATCATAAAGGTGAGTCCCTAAAACTAAACATGTAATATTACTGAAAACCAAACGTAAATGTGTGTACGAACTAACAATCCCCTTTTTTTTGGCTGCCTTTCTTTGTAGCAATAAAGAAAAGTGTGAGAATTTTAAAAGAAGTGGGGATGCTCAAACAAACATTATAAGGTACAGGTCAAAAAAATTAGTTTGATATAATGACTAATATTTACTCATTATAATCATTAACATAAGCATTATCATTGCTTGGAGGATAATTTTTCTATTTTATTATTCTATTTTTTTAAAAAAAATATTACTTCTTCAGTAAAAAATATTGCTGTGTTAACATAACAAAAATTTTGAATACATTTTTTTTATTTTTTTTAACGTTAATTAAGTTGAAAAAACGTTTAAATTTTTCTAAAAAAGGGGAATAAGTTAATATACCATTTATGTTATGGTGTAATGCGTGTTGATGTAACTATGAAATTTATAATGAGTAAGGTGTTTTTATAATGGCTGGAGCAGTGCGGGCTGGATCAGGATTACCAGCAAGAAAATTAGGAAAAACAAAAGCAGCAGCAACAGGAACAGCAGCAGGATCAGCAACAGCACCAGCAGGAACAGGATCAGCAACAGCACCAGCAGCACCACCGGTAGCTTCTCCAGTAGTACCATCACAACAAGCAGCAGCAACAGGAACAGGATCAGCAACAGCACCAGCAGTACCAGCATTAGTACTACCACTAACTGGAGAAAATCTTAAACAACATGATTCCACTACTGATGGAAATGTTCCTGATAGTGCTCGAAATTTACCAGGTCCTGATAGTGCTCGAAATTTACCAGGTCCTGATAGTGCTCAAGGTGGTACTGTTGGTGAATTTGATACTAGGTCTACTCCAGAGATATATAGTTCGCAAGTTCAAGGTGGTAGGCAAGAAGATAAGCAAAAAGATAAGCAAAAAGATGTCTTTGTTACAAGACAAGTTTCCTATACAGGGGTTAAACTAACAACAATTCCTGAGGATTTAAAAAATTTTTACAAGGAGCCTGCGCAAGTTTGGAGCGAAATTAAAAAGATCTTATTAGATTCAGATGTTTTTAATTTAGAAGACATAAAGAAATTTGGAGAGTCAATTAGATTTGATAATGATGTTTATGGATATGACCCTGAGAGTAATTCAAAAAAACGCCAATTACATGAAATTTTCTGTCAGAATGTTATTCCTGGTGTTAAACGAGGGGTTTATGATAATTCCACCGATAAAAAGGTTGGAACCATTGAAGATTGTTTACAAATATTAGCTCTTTTGACACGAAAACTTAATGAACCAGATTATTTAGGAAACAAGGTAAAGGATTATGAACGAAAAGGAAAAATTTGGAGCAATGAAAAAAAACAAAAGAAGATTAAAGGATTTTATGATAAATTAGCTCAACTTTCTTTTTTAATTTGTAATTGTAATAAGCAGGATCCTCCTCCTTTACCAACTGAGCCTTATACGCCTTATTTGGATGATGACAAATCTGGAAATCTTAATAAGTTTTATTCATCAATTTGTCGAAAATATGTTGAAAGAGTTCAGTTTAATAATGGGGGGAGTGGAGAAATAGATTTATTACAACTTACTGAAGACGAGCAAATTGCAGAAGCTATTAATTGGGAAGAGTTTCTTACAGATTATTTTGCATCACAAAGTATGCGGTTAGATGTTACACAAAAAACAGGTAATAGCAAACCTGAAGATTTTAATGTTGCGGTTAGAGAGGCTGCTAAAAATATTCAAACGTACATGTTAACACACCAAGTTCATGGGACGCTCGAATCGGAAGACTTGGGTATAGAACGTCGTAGGATAAATGGAGGAAACACTTATGTTTTAGATGCTCGTGAACTTAACTCAGGCGGGTTTTCTGAGTCTGGTTCTATAAAACGTAAAATGAATGAAGCTATAGTAGATATGGCAAAAAAGCGGTATATGATAAGCTCTTTTGTTAATTCTGATCCTTGTAGTGATCCGGCTATAAATAGTATTTTTGAATTTTTTGAAAATCAGGCTATAAGTAAAGCCAACTTTAAATTTCCTCCGCTTTTTTCAGTGGCTTTAAGTCGTTTTAACGATGATACTGCTTTTGTTAACGCTAAAAAAGCTGCTGATGCTGCTGATGCTGCTGATGCTGCTTATGCTGTTGCTATTGCTAACGCTAAAGCTGCTTTTGATAAAGCTGCTGCTGCTGATGCTGTTCAAGCTGATTCTACTGCTTTAGTTGCTGAAGCTGAAGCTGAAGCTGAAGCTGCTAAAGCTAAAGCTGTTGAATCTAAAGCTGATGCTGCTAAAGCTGCTGATGCTGCTCATAAGCTTAAAATGGATCACTTTACACGCTGTGTTACTCTACTATTGGAAAGTAAAGATGAAATTTGCAAACAAAACCCCACTATAGAAAATAAATACTCTGATATAAAAGCCCTATTTGATGATCCAATAAAGTTTTTTGATGATAGTGACACAGATAACTCAGATCTAATTTCGTCTTTAGACACATTAAATCCAGCAATGAAAACTGATTATCAAACAATGAAAGCTGATTATCAAAAATCTAGAGCTACATTCAAAGTTGCAGATCATTTAAATAAAAAATTAAATGAATCTTCAGATAAACGTTGGATTATCCAAAATAAAGATGAAGTAATTTGTATTAATAGGTATGCACCGGACGAGTCTTTTAATGATGAAATAAATCCTTTATATGTATTAACTAAGTTTAGGAAATTTAATGACAAAGAAATTAACACTATATTAACCAATTCCGGTATAAATTTATCCAATATAACAAGTATGTTACAAAATGGCAGCGTATTGAATGATAAAGGACAACTTATCATTGAAAATAAGGAGCATTTAAAAATAAAACTTGAGCAGGTATTGGTTGATACAGAAATTATCAACAAAGATAGGATAGATATAAGTAAGTTTGCTGATAATTTATTTAATGCTAGATTGGAACCTAATTCAGGATTTTGTTTTCGTAAAGATCAGAAGATTCCCGATAGTAAGGATTTTGAAAACATATTGATTAATGGTTTAGCAAAAGGTCATGATAAAATTCCTGTTAGAATTTTAAATGCTGGAAGTTGGTTGAGTGAACTTGATGGTAGGATCACTTATAATAAAGGTGGGGAGATTACTTATGAAAGACCCGCTGTTGTTACAGCAAAAAAAGTTGCAATAGTTTCTGCTGGTGCTGTTGTTGGTGGTTCTGTTGTTGCTGGTTTAGTGGCTGGGAGTATTATTACATTTGGTGCTCTTCCTGCTTTTCTTACTTTTGTTGCTGGTGGTGCTGCTGCTGCTGGTTTTGGTGCTGGTGCTACTGCTGCTATGGCTGCTGCTGGTGCTACTGGTGTTACTGCTACTGCTGCTGCTGTTGGTGTTACTGGTGTTGGTACTGTTGTTGGTGGTGGTGTTGCTAGGCTTGGTTCTGTTATGTCTTCTGCATTATCAAAAAAATATTATAAACCTGCTGATCGTGTTAATCTGATGGACTTGGGCCAATTGAATAATCCAATTCAACAAGCAATGTACGTCGCAAATATGGAAAGGCAAAATTATAACGAGCACTTTTTAACACAACTTGGTTATAAATATAGGAAAGTTAATGAAAAATTTGAAATATACACAGGATTCGACGGTAAATCTGATCAAAAGGTTGTTGATGAGGCTGTTGAGAAGGCTGAGAAATTCAATGAAACGTATGATGAAGATGAGCGGAAATATCGAGAAATAGTAACAGAATGTAATTTACAAAGTAATAAAATAGTTCAGTATAAGAACAGATTCCTCGTAGATGTAGGTAAAAACAGGAAAAGATTAGACCTTTACACAAAATCTTATAAGGATGGTCTAAATAAGGATGGTCTAAAATATATTTCAGATCATGATAAAGAAATTCAAGATTATGTTTCAAACGCTTTAGGAATAGACTTAAAGGAATTGAAAGCTTTGAAAGATAACGTTATTTATCTTGAAACTCAGTTAGATGGTATAAGTAAACGTCTCGAGGAAGCTAAAAATGCTGCTGCTGCTGCTGCTGCTGTTGATGATGCTAAAGCTGAAGAAGCTGCTGATGCTGATGCTGCTAAAGCTGCTTTTGATAAAGCTAAAATTGATGATAATCTTAGAAATGCTAGAGATAATGTTGATAAACATATTAAGGAATGCCTTAAACTTTATAAAAAATATTCTTCGGACGCTGCTAAACAGGCTGATGAATGTTCTATAGCTGTTAGTGATGATGCAAAAAAGGTTCAAGATGCTCAAAAGGGACTTGTTTCTACTCAGAAAAAACTTGATGAAGCTGCTAAAGTTGCTGAAGCTGCTAAAGTTGCTGAAGCTGCTGCTGCTACTAAAGCTGCTGCTGCTAATCAAGCTGCTGCAGAGGCTAAAGAACAAATAGAACAAGCAACTACAGCTCGTGATGCTAAAGCTGCTGATGCTAAAGCTGCTGCTGCTAAAGCTGATGCTAAAGCTAAAGCTAAAGTTGTTATTGGGCTTAAAGGCCTTCTTATTCGCGATGAAGAAAAAGTAGAAAAAGCTGCTCTTGCTGCTGTTAATAATAAAGCTAAAAATGCTTGTATTTTTGCTTTTAGAGCTTCTACGTGGGATCAAGCTTCAGTAAACCTCTTAAATTCCGAATTTAAGGAGTATGAATCACGTAAAGAAAGAGCTGATGATACATATCACAAAGCTCTTGAGTACAAGAAAGCTCTTGATCGTTATATAGACATAAAGACAAAAAAATTGAAAGCTGTTCAGAATTCTATAAAAAAGACTGAAGCAATGATATTAAAACTACCTGTTGCAGCCTGGCATGAAAAACAAAAATTAGAAGCTAACAATAATCCTGATGTATACAGTGACGAAATGTTAGCAGGGTTAATAGATGAGCAAACAAAGATCCTTAAACAACTACAACAACAAGAACAAGGTTATAAGGTATCAATGCAAAAAGAATTTGATAATTTATTATTTGCTATTGCTGATCGTGAAGGCGTTTTATTGAAATTGTCACAAGGAGATGAAGGAATTATAGCAGCAGGATCATCACCACCACCAGCACCACCAGCAGCACCACCAGCAGCAAAACAAGAAGCAGCACAAGCAGCAACAGAAGCAGAACCAGCACCAGCAGCAACAGGAACAGGAGAAGTACAAGACACTATAATTGCTCACCATGATGTAGTAGGAACACCAGCACAAGCAGTACCAGAAGCAGCACAAGCACCAGAAGCAGTAGTAGCAAGAGAAGCAATAAAAGTAGCAAAAGAAGCAGCAAGCGAAGCAATAAAAGAAGCAGCAAGCGAAGCACAAGCAGCAGCAAGCGCAGGAGCAAAAGCAGCAGATGAAGTAACAAAATTATCAGGAGCATTAGCAGAAGCAAAGGTAGAAGAAGCAACAGCATCAAGAACACAAGCAGAAGGAAGAGCAAAAATAGAAGCAAAAGAAAAAGAAGTAAAAGAAGCAGCAAAAAAAGCAATAGCAGCAGAAGAAGCAGCAGATGCAGCAGCAAAAAAAGCAATAGAAGCAATAGAAGCAGCAAGATTATTAGCAGCAGATGAAGCAACAGTAGTAGCAGAAGCAGCAGAAGAAGCAACAGTAGTAGCAGAAGCAGCAGAAGAAGCAATAGCCGAAGTAAAAGCAGCAATAGATGAAGTAAGCGCAGCAGTAAAAGAAGCAAGAGCAGCAGAAGAACAAGCAAGCGAAGCAGCAGAAGCAGCATTAAGAGTATAAAAAATATCAATATAAATATTATTATGCTTAAATACTTTAATTACGTATTTATTGCAAATACCCATATTTCATAATCAGCTAAGTTACAATTATGATGATGGTATTGTAATTGAAATCCTGTTTCATAAAATGGTGTGGGATCAGTTAAATTTCTGTATATTACTTGTTTAGTTGTTTTTTGGGTCGCTAAATAGGTACATAATGATCGTAATGCAGTTTCTTGGTATACCCCATAACAATAGATTATATCGTAGGATGCTATGATACTTTCATGTTTTTGTAATGATCCTGTGTATAGTGTCGTTTTACTAGCCATATCACAATGATTTATATTTTGGTGACATATTTTAATAAGATTAGGGTCTATATCAATACCAGCTAACGCTTTAAAAGGAAATTGATTCGCTTCTATTAAAATATTTCCTTTACCACACCCACAATCTATTAATGTTTTATTATTTATGGATCCACAGTGCTTTAAAATGGATGCTAATTGCCCAAATGGGCTGGTAATATAAAGGGGGGTTTGGTGGCTATGGTAAGAGCTTTGACTTGGCCAAAAATCTAAGCCTTGTTGCTGGTAATTCCAACAGGATAACTTTGTTTTAAACCATTGATAAATCCAATAGATTACATCGTAACTGGTATACCCAATTAGAGCTAAACAACTGATGCCTATGATACCTGTTCCCAAGAGCTGGGCTGTATTCATGATACAGACGTTTGAATCAGGTGTAGTAGGGCTGCTGGTGTGGGCGTTGCTAAGGTTGTAATATGCTGAAAACCAGCTTTTTCTAAGGCTGTAGCAGTTTGGTTTCCTAAGGCAATCATGGGATTGGTTTTTGGCCAATGTTTATGTTTGCAATAGCTTGTAACAGCAGATGGACTAAATACCACAATCCAATCCTTAGGGGTAATCGTTAAATAATCACAGGATCTAGATTGGGTTTGGTATAGGCTTATTTGGTTTACTATTGCACCTTTTTGTTCAGTATTTTGTTTTAACATTTTATCAGCTTCAGAAGACGTGGGATATAAAATGGTTTTTCCTTGTAATGTGTTTGGTAAGCTGGCCACTACACCCGCTTGATCATGTTGTGTTGCTTGGATATCTGGGTTTAAGCCATTGTCTTGTAACGCTTTGGTTACGTAAGGGCCTAACGATACAATGGTTTTTTGTGCTAAATGGCGGGTATCTAACCCTAAGTCTAAGATGGCTTTTATACTATATAAAACACCGGTTGCTGATGTAAAAATAATATAATCACTTTCTGTGATATGTGATGCGGTTAACCCATGGTTTGTTTGATAAATTGTTTCAATAACAGGGGCATGAACAACATCGATGTTGTGGTTTTGTAATGGGTTTAGCCAATGATCACACTTACCTGTTTGTCGACACAAAATAATACGGTTATGAAATACGGTTTTATAAAACCATGCACAGGTTTTTGCACAGCTTACAACCTCGCCAATAATTAATAGAACCGGTGTTTCAAGGGGGTGTTGTGTGGCTATATTAATGATGGTTCCTAAGGTAGCTTGAATACTTTTTTGATCGGGATACGTCGCTTTTGATAATAATGCAATGGGTGTTTGTGTATTAAAATGAGCACACTCAATGAGTTTTGGTATTAATAGGTCTAATTGATGATAACCCATTAAGCATACTAGGGTATCAGTTGTTGGAATATCTTCAGCTGATTTACCTTTAATTTGTGTGCCTGTCATAAAGGCAACCGAACGAGATATCTGACGATGGGTTAAGGGAATACCAGCATAACCTGGTCCCGCAATAGCAGAACTCACTCCGGGAACAATTTCATAATTTATACCATGTTGAGTTAACCATTCCATTTCTTCGCCTAATCGTCCAAAAATAAAAGGATCTCCACCTTTTAATCGCACAACGATATTACCCGCGTTAGCTAACGTTACCATTTTTTCATTAATTTCTTTTTGGGTAATAGAATGTTTTCCTTTTTCTTTTCCTACATCAATAATTGTTGCGTTTGCTTGGCATTGTGATAATAATTGTGGATGTGCCAAATGATCCGCTAATACAACATCAGCTTGTTTTAAAATTTGCAGTCCTTTTACCGTGATTAAATCCGGATCTCCAGGCCCTGCTCCCACAATATAAATCATACCCTTTGTCATGTTTGTTTACGTTATACTAGCTTTTATTTGATGACTCAAATCCCTTATTTTTTCCTTTATTATAGGGGTATTACCATGAATAACGTGTTTATTAAACGTTTTACAGGCTTTATCTGACCAACAGGCTGTTAGACTAACACGATTTGCTTGCTTTGTGGCATATACGCCTAACGGATAATCACAGCTTAAACCAATAGATTCAATTACCGCTTGTTCATACAAGGCTAATTCTTGTTGTAGCTTATCATTTAAAATCTCTAGAAAGGGGTTTAAATGGCTGTCTGAGCGTTTTTTTTGTATTACAACAACTCCTTGGCCAGGAGCAGGGATGATTTGGTTAGGATCGCATATTAAACTTATTTCGTTTTCACGTTGTAGACGTATTAAGCCTGCTGTGGCTAGCATAAGAGCATCAGCGTAGCCGTTTTGGCATTTTTGGATACGGGTATCGATGTTACCTCGAATGGGTTTGATGGTAATATCAGGTCGATATTCTTTTAATAAAATCTGACGTCTTAAGCTTGATGTTGCTAGGGTGATTCCTGTTGGCAGGTCTGCTAATGATGAATACGATTGGCCATTTGTCATAATGATACAATCGGTTACGGCTTCTGCAGGGCAGAAGGCGATAAGTTCGGTTTGATCTTCG
>CERS01159297.1_pt1 | contig 13321 bp, 14 predicted proteins | sample 356251 | NCBI WGS metagenome assembly CERS01 (sample SAMEA2621020, study PRJEB7988) | marine metagenome | isolation source: saline water (ENVO:00002010), including
AAGATTAATTACCCTAGATGAAACTGTAGAATTATTAGTTGCTAGCCAGCTAAAATGCCACTACTGTCGCCAGGAAGTTCATATTACAGGAGATAAACGGCTAGAGAAGCGCCAATGGACCCTAGACCGAATAGATAATAACCTAGGGCATTTTGGAGATAATGTAGTGATAGCCTGCTTGGATTGCAATTTGAAACGCAGGTGTATTGATAAGGAGAAGTTTTTGTTTACAAAGAGATTGAGGGTGGAAAAGGGGAGTTAAGGAAATATAGTATATAAGAAAATATAGTATATAAGGAAATATAGTATTAGGATTAATTCATATAAATATTACATTATACTAATTTATAATGACCATTCCTAAAATTATTCACCAAATTTGGATAGGACCAAAACCTGCGCCTAGCAAATTTATGCAAACATGGAAAGATAAACATCCAGATTTTGAATATATTTTATGGAACGAAGAAGAAATTCAACGGCGCAATTTTAATTTTGAATGTATAAATAGAATCAATGAAATAGAAGAAATCAATGGTAAGGCTGATATTATTCGCTGGGAAATACTCTATCATTATGGAGGATTATTTGTAGATGCTGATTCTATTTGTATTGAACCATTTAATAAATTAATTGAAAATAACCAGCCATTTTGTGGCTATGAACATGAACAAGCTAGACCTGGATTAATAGCAACCGGTACTATGGGTTTTCCTAAAAATCATCCTTTACCTGGAATGGCTATACAATGGATGAAACAAAATCCAGTATCAATACAGCAGACTCAAAAAATGGCATGGCAAAATGTAGGCCCTGGTCTAATTACTAGATTAATAAATACTAATATATTCAAAGATGTTATTGTATATCCTAGTTATATGTTTTTGCCTGAACATTGTACTAGAATACAATATATAGGACATAGTAAAGTATATGCTTATCAAGAATGGAGCTCAACTAGAAGAAATTACGAAATAATTAATACAATTGAATTAGAAGACAAATATAAAACACCAAAAGAATGGGTATCGGTTTTAATAAGTAGTTATAATACTAAGAATGAATATATTGTGGAATGTTTAAACTCTATAAAAGAACAGCAGGGTCATTTTGGAATGGAAATCATATGGATAAATGATGGCTCAAATAAAGAATCTACCGAATTTTTAGAGAGAATACTAAATGAATATAGAGAAAATATGAGATTTACAAAAATTGTCTATAAAAAATGGGAGAACAATATGGGTACAGCATATAGTTTATATGAAGGTGTATATTTATGTAGTCATGAATTAATTATAAAAATGGATTCAGATGATATTATGAAACCAGATAGAATAGCAAAACAGATTCAGTTTATGAAAGACAATCCAGAATATGTCATTATTGGTTCTAATGTAGATTATATTAGAGACCAACAGATAGTAGGACAAACGAATATGCAAGAACATATTGAATGGGAGGAGTATATAAAAAAACCTAGCAATTGGATAATGTGTCATCCTACTGTATGTTATAAAAAATCAGCAATATTAAACGTTGGAAACTATAATAAAGATAATAAATTAGGTGCTCCTAAAGATAAACAACAACCACATCTAGGTGAAGATTTAGAATTAGAATTAAAACTTTTAAAGCAATGTAAAAAGATATATAATATGCAAGAATGTTTAGTATTTTATAGGCTTCATCCAGACCAAGTCACATCTATAGATAATGAATTTAGGGCACAAATGAATACTAATATTGATCAGTTTATAACTAAATTAATAACAACTTAATTTGTTATACATCTATAATATGGTAAAAATATATACTACTTAATTTGTTTTTTAAGTAAATATAAAAATATATACTAATTAATTTGTTATTTTAAGTAATTATATATAAAAATATACACTAAATATTAATATATGATTTACATTCAATTAATGGGTGGATTAGGTAATCAGTTATTTCAAATGTTTACTGGAATTGCATATGCATTAAAATATAATATACCATTTAAAATTATAAACTATAAACATGATAAAGTTTCACCATTAGATAATACTAGTTTAAGACCTACTTATTTTGAAAACTTTTTGCAAAATTTATCACAATATACATGTGATTATATAAACGTACCTATCTACAATGAACCCCAATTTACATATAATGAGATTCCATATATTGCACAAGATTTCAAATTGAATGGATATTTTCAATCTCCCAACTATTTTGAATCATATAAGAAAGAGATTTTAAAACTAATAAATCTAGAACAGCAAAAAATAAATATTAAAAAAAAATATATATCATATTTTAATCATAAAACAATTTGTCTACATTTTAGAATAGGTGATTATATAAAAAAACCGGACTGCCATCCAATACTGGGACAAAATTATTATATAAATGCTTTAACACATATTTTAACTACAGATGACAATTATGATATTATATATTTTAGTGAAGAACAAGATAAAAAACATGTAGATAGTATGATTAAAATATTTCAATATAAATTTCCACAATTAAATTTTATTCAATGTTCTTATGATATATCTGATTGGGAGCAAGTATTATTAATGTCATGTTGTAATCATAATATTATAGCAAATAGCAGTTTTAGCTGGTGGGGAGCATATTTTAATATAAATCCTGACAAAATAGTTTGTTATCCAAGTGTATGGTTTGGACCTGCTATCCAGAATAATACTGATGATTTATTTCCTAAAAATTGGAATAAAATTATTATTTAATAATTACCAATAACAACCATTTTCAATCATTTTATAATAGGTTGGTTTATATTCTTGAGGAATATCTGTAATCCAATTTTCATTCCATGGTAAATTACTATGTTCTTTTTCACGAGAAGATAAAATACCAAAAAATGTTTGAATACTTCCTCCAAGATAAATGGCGTCTTTATTGACTTCACTATCTATCTTATGACATAACATATGCCCATAACAACCACAACCCAATAAAGCTATATCAAAATCTATATTTTTTATTTTATTAAATATAAAATCAAGTGTCTCATGATAATTATTATGAGGACCATTATTTAAAAAACAATATGGAAACTTGATAGTTGTTAAACTTGTTATTAGGGGAAAATTTTTGTAAATTTTATATACATTACCCGAATTATATTGTTTTTCTATTAGTCCATCAAAACTGGATATAACCAGAACTTTTTTATTTTTTATATAATTAAATATACTATCAATTCTATCATAAAAATGAGTACCGTTCATTGATTGATAATTAATAATATTATATCTTTTAAAAAAATCTTCTCTATATTTATTGAATAATGGTAGCATATTATCACCCATGTAAAATTGAGCTTTTTCACAACCACCAATACTTATTTCAAGATGTTTAATAAATTCAAAATAATTTGTATTAAATGCAGTATTATCAAAATTCATTCTATTTCCTGGTACAGTCTTATCATAATAACCAGCAGTAGTATATAGCCAATTAGTAAAAGACATTAGCATATTAGTTAATTGCTGTTTAATATATGGGGCTTCATTTCCGTGACGTAATATATAAGTAATAAAAAGTAAATGAGATTCAGTATTTCCGAGCCTTACTATTTTCATTTTATATAAATAATATCTATTATTATTTATATATATATAAATAATATTAAATACTTATTTTATATATATTAAATATTGAACAAATACAATAACTTCATCTAGCTAACATTAAATACTTTAATACTATGTAAAAGATATCATATGATTTTGATGGTAATATAATAGATATATATGAACATATACAATAATTTTAGTCTATTAAAAATATAGAAGGTATCATCGCATATAATAATGATAAGATATATAATCTAAATTATTATTTATTTGTATATTATTTGTATTTTTCCAATTTAATTTTCTAATTTTTATTTTGGCAGGATGATACTTTAACATATAGTTAAAATATATTTCATATTCTGAAGCTCCCGAATGATTTTTATCTTCTACCATGTTTAAAAATATATTATAAAAAACTTCATTATGAATAGTCTCTATTTTAGTAATAATTTCATCTATATATTTTGTTTCAAATATCATATGATGGCATATACCAGACTTTTCTATATCCATCTTAACTAACTCCATATCTAATTTTTTCATATGATGAAAATATGGTTTATGATATTCAGTACCATAATTATACAAGCAGGTATCATTTTCTATAAAAGTTGTTGGTTTCAAGAAAAATGTATCACTATCAATTACTAAATATATATCTAAAATTCCAGTAATAATTTTACCAGCATATAATTTTAGTAATTGTTGTAAGTACCATCCATTTCTATCTAATTTTCCATGATATTTTATTACAGTTTCTATATTGAAAGGGAATATATTTTCATTAATTGTAATACACCCTTCAATACTTATTGATGGATCATAACAAATTAAATAAATATTTCTATATCCAATAATATTTTTTTTAGTATACTTTATTTGAGTTTCTATAATTGATGTATCATTTGGACCTACTAGAATGACTATGTCAAATAGATTTTTATTAGAAAATATAGTTTCCATATTTAAATATATTATATATATTTAAATATATTATATATATTTAAACATATAAATTTATTTTTTAAACATTTGTTCTATATATTTCATGTCTAAATACTGATGATTAATATAAGAATAGTCTAGCTTATTAACCTCTAATTCATTCCAATCATTTAATATAATGATTGGAAAATATTGTTTATAGTATTCAGTTAATGTATTTTTTAAACAAATGGGAATAGTATTCATATACAAACATTCCCAAAATCGATGAGTATCAATACCATTTCCCTCCGGACATATCGCATATTTGTGTCTTTTTAATTCAATTAAATATTCTTTATATGGTAGATTTTCATTCCATTTTATTCCTTTTTTAATAATATCATTATAGCATTTAGTACGTTTTTCTGTATTGGTATTTATTTTAAAATTAAAATATATATGCTTAGTTTTTTCTATAGAAAGATTATAAACTTCTTGATGTATTTCATGATTACCATGAGCCCACATTGAATTAGCTAACCCTATAGGTAAAGGTAATACTTTTTTATGAACTACATTCATATTTTGGGTGTATATAGATTGCAATAAAGGGAGTTTTTCCAATAGTATCAGATGTTCTAGATTAAACAAATAATCGGAGTTATGAAATACTAATTTAAATGGATTTTTAAATAACAATAATTTTTCAATTAAACTATTTACTCCAATACCCCCATGTTGTAAATTACTTTGATTTTTAATAATATATAAAATATGAGTATAACAATAAATCAACGGTGGATTATCATACGGTTCGTTAAATTTATTTATAAAAACTATTTTATCCTTATCTATATTTGGATTTAAAGTTAAATGTTCTAATCCTAAATAAATATTACACAAACTTTGAATTTTTTCACCAGATATGAAATTCATATATATACATATTACATTAATATATGTAGAAATATATGTATAAATATATTGTTCTTTAAATGATTTCCATCCAAAAATTATTGCCTATAAAAAATGATTTATCCCATATGGGTCCTTTTAAAACACCTAAGTCAATTAAATTATTTTGTCCCTTGAATTTTAAATTATTTTTTTCTATTACATCATTATGAACAAAAATACAGTCAGGGCCAGTATATGCAACCATACTATAATTTTTTTTATTAAGTAAATCTAACAAGGCTGAAGAACTACATCCAAATTTATAATTACCTTCCCATATATGTGTAGGATTATGTCGTTGAACTAATTTTAAATCGGGATGAATATGATAATTACTTTCAATACAAATAACACTAGGTCTATATTTTTCAATATTTAAATTTTTTATTATCCAATAATCTTCACCATCTACATCAATTGATAAAAAATCTATATAGTCTGGAACATTGTGTTTTTGAAATAACTTATTTATATTTTCAGCTGTAATAAATTCAATTTTACGTTCAAAATCTTCTTTGTGCTTTTCATTATATGGATATTCTGAACCATCCATTAGTAAACCTTTCATTCCGAATACTTCTCTTAGATATGCTGTATTTCCCCCACCATTTTTGCACCCATTAGAACCAAATTCAACAAAATATTTATTTTTACTTAAATTAATATTATTAAATATTTGTTCTAAAATAGAATCTTGATAAAATTCAGAATATTTTTTGAAATTGCATTTTGTTAGATCTAAAAATTTATATTTTTCACCAGATATGTTATCCATTTTAATATAATTATATATTATATTTAATATATTATATAGTTATATATTATATTTGCCATAAAACCTGATATTGATGCATTATTTTTGTAGCGCCCATTTTTCTAATTCTTTACAAACTAATGACCCTTTACCTGCCATACTTTTATCAAAAAAGAAAACGAAAGATAATAAAGTTTTTATAAAATTTACATTAGTATGTGCAATCAATAGTAAAGGTGTTGTAGGTTGGACTTTATATGAGACCGGTGGAATGACGGGTAACAGAATGTCTGATTTTATAAATAAATTTATTAAAAACAAATACAAAAACAATTTAATTATTATGGATAATGGAGGGGCGCATAAAAACGAGTGTGTAAAGAAAACTATTGAAGAAACAAATAATAGTTTACTATATTCTGTACCCTATCGTCCAAAAACAAATGCAATTGAAAGTTGGTTCAGTCAATTCAAGCATTATTTTAAGTATGATGAAACAGGAATAAGCTTTCCTAATTTAAAAAAATCAGTACAAAAAGCTATAAGAAAAATCCCTGTTAAATCATACCTTAATTACATAAAATATGCCTATAAAAATAGAGAAATTCGGAAATTTATTGAAAAACCTTCAACCAGACGTAAAACCTTGAAAAACTATAAACTCTAGTGTTTGCGCGATTTCATTACTAAAATGGCTACAGTGGGTATCTATTTGGGGGTTTTTAACATAATATATTTATTTTCTTTATTTCTGCTTAAATAATCGTAAAAATATGTTTTATTATTTTTAATCTTTATTTGTTTCCAACAGGGTTTGATGATTATAAAATAAAGTGATAAATAAGATTGGTCGTTTGTTCTACCTGTTGGAAATTTATTAACTAAACCTATTATTTCTGTGAATGTATTATCTTCAATAATATTTGTATCAAATAACAAAATTGTTGATTGAAAATAATCAATATCTAAATTATACATTTTATTAAGTTCTATTTCTTCATTAAATTGACCACGTAATTTCCATATATATGTAGGGTATGCGTCGCTATGAGCTAATAATTTATTTTCAGTAGCTTCATTTATTATAGGTGATATATCATCGTATACATGTATACCACAATCCATATAAAAGATAAAATCCCATTTTTTAAAATAAGTTTTGAATAAGTAAAATTTATGATATTGAAATATCTTTTTAAACCAGTGTCGTGGTCTATTCAAATTTTTTTGTATATCTAAGAAATGTTTTGAAAATTGTATATTTGGATAATATTTTATTATTATATTATTATCCTTTATAATAGATAAATCTAATAATTTATCTCCTACTAAATCATCACCAATTACTAAACAAATATCACCTTTAAAATTACCGTATTTTATCAGCTGACTACAAGTATTAATAAATTTAGTGAAATATTTTTTATTGCATACAAAAACACAGCATATTTTCATTATATAATTAATACATATATTTTAATTATATAATTAATACATATATTTTAATTTTTGAAGGGGACAATTTAAATGTCCGACGGGTTTAAAAAAACGATTGAATTAATTTGTAACAACATAAAAAATAATCATTATCCTAATGATATTCACAAAATGACCGGACCTACTGTTTATACAAAAGCTATAAATGAAATTCATAAGGAACTATTCAATAATATTATAAATCATGGAGATATAAATAGAGAGACTGATATCACATATAAATTAAATAATATTTCATACCGTTTATATGGAATAGATTATAGTAGTTATTTTATCTTTAAAAATTATTTAATCAATAAAGAACTATATAATAATAAAAAACATTGGAGACAGGAAGAGAATGAAAAACCATTATTAATTTAACATGCAGACTTAATATAATTTTTATTATTTTAAAGTTAAATTAATAAGCCTATTAGTAATTTATAAAATCAAGGTGATATTAAAAAATGAATTATCAAATCATATGAATATAAAATAATATAAATACAATATAAATGAGTTCTAATAAATATATTTTGTCACTGACAACAATACCTTCAAGAATTAATTATATTGAAAGCACAATAAAATCTTTAGTAGAGCAAACATTAAAACCAGAAAAAATTATATTAAATATACCAAAAAAATATAATTTTAGATTTAATTCATCCGTATATGACCTTCATATTGAAAATATATTAAAAAAATATATTGATAAAATAATTATTAATTACATTGATGATGATTATGGTCCTGGAACAAAGTTATTGGGTTTAATAAAAAGTAAAATTATTAAATTTGATTCAAAAGATACATATATTGTTTTAGTCGATGATGATCTTATATATAAACCTTACATGCTTGAATATTTTGATAATTACAATAAAAAACATAATAATAAATTAAGAACAGCTTCTTATTGGTGTAATAACTTGCATGAAGTTACTATAGGACAGGGGGCCGATGGATTCTTTATTAAACTAGAACTATTAAATAAATTTGAAGATTATTACGATATAATAAAAAAATATGACTATATACATTATCATGATGATTATTATATTTCTTATTATTTTCATCTAAAACAAATTCCAATAAATTATATTAAACCACCATATAATAGTTTAATTTATACAAAAGAAACATCTTCAGATATAGATGCATTGATGCAGATAAAAAATAAATATAATAGACATAATCTAAGTAACCAATTAAATAAAATATTAAGTGAATTAAAAAATGAAAATAAATTTTATAATATTATTCATTAGCAGATATAAATAGTCTATACAATATATGGACCATGAATATTGACCATATATATATTTATTTCAATCTTTATTACATAATATAATACCTGATATAATACCTGATATAATACCTGATATAGGATTTATAGGAATTGGCATATATTTTATGTTAATCAATATTATTATTTAAAAGTTTAATTAATAATTATTAATATGAATAAACCTAGTGATAATTTACAAAATCAAAATATTATTAAAAAAAATGAATTATCAAATACTTATATAATAACATATTCAAACAGTATAGATAAATTAAAATATTTGAAAGAAAGCGAAAAAATATTTAATACAACCGTTAATTATATAACATCACCAGCATGGGAAGGTTATATTACTAAAATTAAAGCAGTAAAAAAAAAAATAGAATCGTTTAATGATAATGATATAATTATTTTTATAGATGCTTTTGATGTTCTTATAAGTGGACATACAAATGAAATTATTGAAAAATTTAAATTATATAACTGTGATATTTTGGTAAGTGCTGAATTGCATTGTTATCCTCCTTTTTTTAAAAATGATATAGATAAAATAATGCCTAAGGAGATTAAAAATAAATATATTAATGCAGGAGGATATATGGGATATGTTAAACACATCAAATCATTTTTAGAATGGAAAAATATAAATGAAATAGAACGTATTTGTCAACATGGTGGTGATCAAACCTATATTCTTAAATATTTTATAGAAAATTATAATAAAGTTAATATTAAACTAGATACAAAATCACTGATTTTTCAAAATATGCACTTAATTTCTTGGAAAGAAATTGATTTTAGAGAAGGTAGAGTATTTAATAATATATTAAATACTTACCCTTGTTTTATTCATTTTAATGGAGGTACTTGGCAAACAAATGAAAGAAACAATATAATGCCAGTTTTTATTGAATTAATGATAAAATCAAAAAAAAATAGTCAAATATATAATTTAGATAAATATAACCAGATTATAACAAAAACTTGTTATCCACATTCTCAAATTTAATAATATTTAGTTAAAATTATAAAATATACACTGAAGTTCTAGTTTTAACCTAAATATTTATTTACATATATTTTTATTTTGCTAGTATAAATTTAATTATCATTTTTAATATATCTTTTTTTTATTAAATTTATAATTTTATTTTCAGTAATATTTCTCAAATTATATATTATAGTAGAATATATAAGATATATATTGGAATTTAAATATATTGGAATTTAATGTAGAAATACTTTTATACAACAATTTTAATTATAAATGTTTTCTTTAAGATGCATATAATGAATAATATATGTTATTCATTATTTATATTACTTTATAGATATGTTTTTATGATTTTGCTCTATATAACATTTAAAATTTTCAACGGATAAACAACTGAATCAGCTTATTTTCAACCGGATTTTCCATTCTAAATTGTTCTAAATTCTTAGAATGTATATGCAGATTATTTATGGGTATCCATTTGTCATTAATTTGAATATGAGGACATAAATACTCTCCATTTTTTATCCATTTAAATGTATATTTATTATATTTAATTACACAAGTTTCATTTACAAACCCTCGTGTATCACCCGATATATTTCTTGGATCAACACCACCCAAATATTGACCAATGGCCGCTCCATCAAATATACTATTAAATTCATGAAAATGTTCATTATAAATACATTTATCTATGCTATCATCCATAATTGGAAATGTCTTCACTATGTCTTTGTTATTATTGTAAAACTTACCTAAATTAATCATATCATCTTTAGTATAATCATAATTTTCAATTAATTTTGTAAATAAATCATATTTTGGAATATATATAATTCCAGGAATACATCTATTATGAGAATCCATTGTAATATAAATTTTTTCCTCAAAATTATACTTCATATTAGTGTATAGTAATACATCATTTTCTAGATGAATTACATGCTTAAGATTGTTTATCCTGATATATTCATAAACTAAAAATAGTCTTTTAGATGCACTATTCCAAAATCCATCCCTAAAATGTTTATCTAGTTTAGAGTTTTTATCAAAATTAGTATTTATAATAGATGTATTAATTAATTTAATAGATGATTTATATTCATCCATAAATTTAAAAAAATCACTATCAATAATAACGTGTATATCATAATCTAATTTAAGTAGTTGATTAATATTTTCTTTAATATGCTTTTGAAATACACGTGTAGACACTAATATAACTTGTTTTTTATTCATTTATATTTTAATATATATTCTTTAATATTTATTTTAATACGCATACTTTTACACCTTTGAACATTTAAAACGCCGTCTCTTTTGCTGCCGTTTCTACGTCCACCTTCTCTATGGCCGATTTATTTATAAATAAAGCATCAAATTCTGTAAATCCTTTCTCCTCTAAATTAGGAAATTTATGTCCGAATCTATTACTATTATTATACTTAAAACCATATTTTTCTAAATAATCGTTTAATTCAGAAAAAATAGCACCATTTTTATAAGTAGATTCTATACTGCATTCTGTGATAATATATTTAACTGTCTTTATTTTTTCCCCCATACTTTTTATGGCTTGTAACTCATAACCTTGTAAATCTATACATAATAAATCAATATTCTGAATATTATTATTTTCCATATATGTATCTATTCTTATTCCATTTACCTCAATTTCTTTTTGAACTTGACCTCTATTATAATCTGGATCATCTTTATTTCTCATAAAAAAATCTATTTCAAGCATTGATGAAGCACCCATATTGTTATATTTAGATAAATCAAAGGGCCTAAATAATACCTTATTATTATCTATTGATACAGCATTTTCAATAAGGATTATTCTTTTATTTTCATCTTCATTAAATTTTGCCTTGTTTTTTTTACATTCAATTAAACAATCTGGATTACACTCAAACGAATAACATATTGCATTATTGTAATGATTTATCAATTTTTTTGCATCAATTAAATCCCTGGAACCTAACTCAAAAATAGTTTTTACTTTTGTTTTATCTATATTGTTGTTAAAATCAAAATAAGACATTTTATGTATAATGTATATATTATTTTTATGTATTTTTAAACTCAATAATTCGGCGTTTTAAATGTTCAAAGGTGTAATAAAATAAAACGAATTAACTATATAGAATCTAACTCCCATATTTATCCAAGATAACTCTCGGAATTAAATCTTTCTGGCGCTCATCCAATATCTTATAACACTTATTAATCGTCACCTCACTTATCTTACTTATCTTATGTATATCCGTTTTGGATATCGGTTGATTACATGTCTGAGCCACAAAATAAATCACCCCTGCCGCCACCGATTGGGGTGCCTTCTCCTGGACCAATTTTATCTGCTCTATCCGACTTGTAATAAACTTACACAACATCACCAATTCCTCATTAAAATTAAGCCGACTACAAAACCTATCAATAAAAGCCTCTGGTTTTGTAGTCGTAAATTGAGTTTTATCCTCCTCATCTAAATCACACTCTATCGTATTTAGTAATTTAATCGCATTCTTACAACCCTTTGTTGCGCTACTATTATCTAGGTTGAAAATTGTTGCTAACTCTTTAGGAGTTCTAGGGTGGTTATGCACACGGCAGGCAATATAAATTGATGCCGCAATAATTCCATCACGATTAATCCCCCGGAAAGTCTTTTGTTTAATAATATCCTTATGATAACGCAGCGCCTCATCAATGATGATTTTAGGAATACCTGCTGTACTTGCTAAGGCAATAATATGCTGAAAATCATCATAATTTGATTTCTCACGATAAGGCATACTTTGCCAGGAGGTATATCGACGAATCTTGCGCATTTCATATGAGGATTTACCATTACATAGCACTTTACAGCCATAAGATGATTCACGCAGTAGAGGGTTCACGGGCATACCACAACGTGCAGGGTTTTCTCCACCCCCATCTCCACCATAAAACCGCCATTCAGCGCTATCATCTATTATATTACTATATATGATAGCACATTTAGGATTTGAACACGTTAAGAGATTTTCATCATTAAAAATGAGTGAACTATTACACATGGTGCAAAACTCTACATCTTCTTTAACTTGATATAGACATTCTAAAGTAGGTTTAGTCAAATTTCCTACCTCATCATCAAATTGATTCCATATAGCAGCTTTCTCTTTTCTGGTTTTATTAGAGCGTTTTCTTTGTGTTTTGCCAGCCATATAAATAATTATACTATATATGTTTAATTCAATTTTATTATATTAAAGATATATGATATATTGGTGGGGTAATATATTGGTGGGGTAATATATTGGTGGGGT
>CERS01114186.1_pt1 | contig 13280 bp, 15 predicted proteins | sample 356251 | NCBI WGS metagenome assembly CERS01 (sample SAMEA2621020, study PRJEB7988) | marine metagenome | isolation source: saline water (ENVO:00002010), including
AAGCTCAAGCTGCTGATGCCACAGAGCGCAAAGCTGAAGCTGCCGCAAAGCGCAAAAATGAGAAACAAGAAAAAGGATGTTCTAAAATTTTGAAAAAGATGTGCGAGAATGAAACAGATAAACTTTACTATGATACTTACTGTATAAAGTGTGAGCGCAAATTTAAAGATGGTGCTTCTCCTACTATGGATACAGATCCGTGCGAAAATGCGACAAACCGAAGATCATGTAATGCGAAAAGTGTCGTAAATGAACAAGCAAACGAGAACGACCCCGCAAAACTCGCAAAACTACGAAAATGCTATTATAATTATAAGACAAGATCATGCATGTCACTCGACAAAAATAAACGAGAAAAAGTAACATGGGAACAAGGTTTTCCTGACGAAAAAGTAGTAGAAGACAGGTGCGAAAATGCGACAAACCGAAGATCATGTAATGCGAAAAGTGTCGTAAATGAACAAGCAAACGAGAACGACCCCGCAAAACCCGCAATGCTACGAAAATGCTATTATAATGAAGATAGGACTCCTAAATGCATGCCACTCGAAGAAAATAAACGAATAGAAGCAACAGAACTAGTAGGTTTTCCTGACTAAAAATAAGTAGAAGACAGGTGCGAAAATGCGACAGACCGAATATCATGTAATGCGAAAAGTGTCGAATTCTGTACTTGAAGATGCAAACGATTTCATGGTTGACATGACACGCACAACATAATCTATGAAAATACTCTATCCGACAATTGTGCATCTTCTAATTTTTGCTCATGCATTCTTCTATGTCTAAATCATTTTTTTTTCCAAATATTGGTAAAACCACAAAAAAAAATTAAATCGACTAAAATGTCTACCGAATCTGTCTTCCTTTGCGTTGTGGTTAAGAATGCTCCTTATAATACAGATATAGAAAATCTCAAGCAGTTCTTGATATTTAATGGTGCAGATCCTATTCATCATGCTAGAATGTATAAAAATGAGCATGGTCTACGTCTTTTTTTCCTTTATTTTTACAGCATTAACTCTGCAATAAATACTGTGATAAATTTTAATTATATTACTTATTGTGGTCGTAATCTGATACTTACTATGCACAAAGACAGTAAAGATGAGGTTTCAAATATTTTATGGGGTACTTCGTTTCCTCCAAAGTATATCAGAATGAAGACGAACGAGGGAGCGAGTTCTTCATCAACAAATTAATATCTGTTTTATTTCTTGGTATTCTTTCCATATCTTTTGCACCAGATTTGTTACCTTTCCGCCAGGCAGCATAAGAAGTTCTAAATGTTTTCATTTTTAATTGTATATTTATTGAATTTAAATCAAAATCCGCTCTGCATAGTGGACATTTGTTTAATCCTTGCATAGAACAAACAGTTGCACATTTCGCACAAATTGTATGTTCACATTGTATTTTAAATGGTTTTTCAATTTGTTCGAAGCATATCGGACATTCGTCCATGTATGGTAAATAATTAGAACTCCATTCTATATTAGTACTATCAGGGAAATAATCCATATTATTTGTTCCGTATTTAGGAGAGAAATTTAAGTTTAATTGAAGATCAGTAGTACGTATGGCTATTGGCGCAACAGAAACAAGTTTTCCAATCGGATGCGATTCTTCTAGGAATTGATAAGAGCCACCTGCAACATCAACTTGCTCAACTATGTATGTGTCTCTAATTTCTTTCAACGATCGTAAAGGCATGATTGAAATGCCTTCATTCTTAAAAATTGTTTTCCATTCGAGTATGTTTTTTTGTGTTAGTGTTTCACTGATAAACATTTCACAATTTGCAATTGAAATTTCATTATTGCTCAATATTTTTAAAATATGCCTCAATTTGTCTTCATTATAAACATAGCTCCCTACAAACATGAACCACCCGTCTTTTGCTCGGTAACAGCGATTTATTACATGTTCACCTCTACAAGCAGTCCCTAATCTATCTACTGAATGTAAAGCTAATGCCTTCAATTGTGATATGTTTCCACATGAAAACGAAAATTGAATGTATTGACCAACGGCTGATAAAGATGTTCGAGCGACAGACGATTTTTTTTGTAACAATAGCTTCAATAAAGCACAAACTGTAGCGAATGCACCACTAACTCCAGCAATTACATCTATTGTGCCAATATGTGCGTGTTCCTCCACATGTTGAAGTCCTCCCCCGAATCGTTCCATTATACCTTGAGTCGCTTGTACATTATCATCATATCCTAAATATTCTGACATGCTTCCTTTTTCATTGGGACCGCCAAATGCATCAAAGTGAACTAAAATAATTTGAGAATTTATTTGCCTAATTTTCTCGCAAGATAATGACAACTGTTGTAATCTATTCTGTGTACTGTTGACAATTATAATGTGACTTATTTGTATTAATCTGTTCAATTTATTTCTTCCATCAAGAGTTGTTATATCGAGCAAAATTGACGTCTTTCCTTTATTTGCAGCCAAACCATATATGATAGTAATATTTGGAGCGTATGTTGGTATGGTGCTATCTATTTTCAAAACGTCTGCTCCCATTCGCGCTAGCATACATCCTATAGTGGGACCGGCTATAACATTAGATAAGTCTAACACTTTTATATCAGATAGACAAAAATCAGGGTTATCGGATTTAAGGTATGAAGTGTCTTCGACATCCTTGATGTTATTCAACCATGCAAGAGGACCCAATTTAACATTTCCATTTTCATTTATAGAACAAAGACCAGAATCATTGGCATGATCAGATTCAAGCCATTCATAAAATGTTCGGTGTGCAGATGTTGGAATACCATTTTCTCCAAATATTTTTTCCCATTCAAACGAAGTTTTTTGCTTGAATTTTTTGGCAAAAATAGCGCGCAATATGGAAGATTGCTGACCAACATGAGCTCCTCCTAAACCTGTTTTGTTACTGCTATATTTGTTATAAGGGTCTGCAATTCTTATTTTCGACATCATATGTTCTAAATTCAGCACAGTAATCACTTTTCTTTGATGTGTAATATGTGATGGCGCAACGAGATAAAATGGTCTATTGTCTGCACACATATAATGACTGAAAAATGGATCCATCAAGTTCGTGACTTCTGTATATGTCAATGCTTTTGCATCTTGCAAAAGTCTCAATTTTCTAAATGTTAGGTATGAATATGGAATTGGAAAATTAATGGAATTGTGAACAAGTGCTTCAGATAAACTGCTAGCCGAAGAAATTTCTATCTTAGAATTTACGAGTTTTCCAGAGCGTTTCAGCAGGAAATATTTGCTTGCTATTGCGAAAGCTGCAAACATAGACGCGTACGAAGATGGTAAATGTAGAGATGAATAACTTGCTGGTATTTTCATGAGTTGTCGATTCAAACCCATATCTTTGAATACTCCGGAACCTGCCATAACTACATTGTCCCATCCTCTTTCATTTGAAAATTCTTTGTCCGTTGAAGAAAAGCCGGGCAATGATACATAAATTATTAAATCATTCATGTTTTTACATGTTTCATAACTCAAATTCAAACGATTCATAACTCCGGGTCTAAAATTTTCGATCAAAACATCTGCTCTTTTTATAAGTGGAATGATTCTATCCCATTCTGTTTTTAAGTTTATGTAGTGAATCTCATGAGCATCTATAAGTTCTTCAACAATATGTTTGTTCCATACCAGTTCAGGTGTATTAGTCTCATGCATTTTAACCGTAATTATATGTGCGCCCATATTTTGTAAATGCCGAGCAGTCATAGGTCCAGACAAATATGTACCAAAATTGAGAACAGTTAGATCTTCCATTTGAATGTTCTACAATTTTTTTTATGTAGCAAAACATAAAAATGAAACATATTCTACATTTTTTGATGACTTCTATTGTGTATTGTGCGAGACCAGTCTATGATTGCTCATCTCCATGCATTGGAGAAATAAATGACATTAAGAAGCAATACATATTCAATATAGAATCAGGTGAAACAAGTACATTTTTACTTCCAGAAGACACAAAATATAAGATATTCTTTGCTCGAAAATACACTCAGGTTAATCTTATGATGAAAGAATCGAAAAGTGTTGAATACAAAAATTTTTCTGATGTGGAATCGGAAATTAGTTCCATGTATCAAATTTTGAAGTATAATGTTTTAAGTGGAGAAACAACGAGAAATACTTCGATATCAATAACGGCAAATGAATCTGTTTCATGGCAGGTTGAGATTGGTGAGCGTACACAATTCACAGCATATCAATTATTCTTCATCCCTCTTGACATGATGTTCTTGCACGGATATTATTGGTCAAAATTATTCTACGACTGGATCTTTTTTGTAGTGACATTTTCAATGACAGTTTTAACAAATTCATTAGAAACTAAAAATAATACAACATTTTTCCATTCCTTATTGCTCTATTCATGTGCGGGATTTCTTGCAAGTGCTGGCTCAAAATTATATCATACAATTGCTGCTTCATTAGATTCAAGATCATTCGATGAAAATGTTTTGTTTACTATATCAGTTGTATGTTTTTTGATTGAATTTTTTCCTATTTTTGTAGCAATGTTATTCTCATATTTTGTTCGTAAGAAACCTTACATCAGCATATTTTCTACATTATTCATATCAATATGTATACTATTTTTAGGTGCGGGATACTTTATCGGTCCATGTTTCTTGTTACTTTCTTGTATTTTCAAATATATTCATGTTTCTTTGTGTGAATGACAAATATTTTTGAAGCAGACTTAAATTTTATGATTTCATTTGTAAATGTGGAAAGCAGAAGAAAAAATTGTACTCCTTGTTGCTAATGACGCAAATGATGTTTTTCTAAAAATATCATTTTCAAAAGGAGCAAAAGTTCCTAGGAAAAAATTGTATGTTTGTTCGGATATGGAATTTGGGCGCATTTCTGTGCGAAGAGTTGGAAACAGTTACGAAACCGATTCTGATGTATTATCACATATTGTATTATGGCTGAAAAAAAATATTGGAAAGGATACATGCAATATAGAAGAAGCTATACAACGGAGAGAAAATCAGTTAAAGATGTGGGAGGGAACACCGTATATGCAAAATGAATATGCATTGTTGTATGGTAAGATGAATAAAGCATATATAAAACAAGAAAATGATTTATATTACATACAATTTGAAAATGCTGATGTTGCGTTTCCAATTAACATTTTAAGCGTTACTTCAATTTCAAATCATGAATGATTTGAGAAATACTGGATTGCAATTCTTTAAGTGTAGAATCATTTCGTACAAAATATGAGAATTTCTGGAATTCTTCGGGGACAGAAATATGGGAAATATTTTTCACACAAACATATGAAGAGTCTGTATTTTCGAGAAACCATGTGATTGCATTTCGTAATCCACTTTCAGATGGATGCGGATCTTTATTCAAGTATCTTGTTCTTCCCAGCAAAATTAGATAGCCATTGTTTTTCATTATTTCTAACATTTCATTATCATGACGCACATCTGTAAAAATCACATTTGTGTCTACATTTCTCATTGCTGCCTTAACCCATACATCTGGACAAATACTTCTGAATGTTTCACCTACTATTTGTAATACATTTCTCATTGTTTGCTGTATTTTGGGATGTACATCAGATTTAGATTTATATTCTTCAATATCCTGTAATGATATCTCAAAATATCTACTAACAAGACTCTTCAATTCGTCACCAAAAGAGCGTCTGTCCCAACCTTTCAAAATGGTTAGCATGTGGTCTGCTACTGTATCTTTTCCCATTCTAGACTGTGCACATAATCCAATCATGTTGATTGATTCTTTTTAAATTTTTTTTCAAATGACGAAGTCTCGATTAAAAAAAAATTAAACACATGCTTTCTTCGTACAAGCTTTTCCAGCGTCGAAACATACACACGCATTGCAAGAATCCAACCCAACTGGAGTCATTAATATCGTGTAGTGTTAGTCCGAGTAATCAGATGATAAAACTCGTATTTGCAGGCATGTGTAACGTTTACACAAACGTCTACCATGAATGGATCGTTGCGATCTTCACAACTTAGGCCAGGCTTACATATGTCTCTATTTTTTATTCATCAGATTTTTTTTTCGCAAAAAATAATAAAATGCAAGAAGAGATTCTACTGGCAGAAACCCTTGATCGCTTTTCACTTCACCCTATAAAATTTCCAAAAACATACGATCTTTACAAAAAGCAAATCGCATCGTTTTGGACGGTAGATGAAGTAGATCTCGGACCAGATATGATGGACTGGAAAACATTATCTAAGAATGAGAAAAAATTTATTCTCCACGTTTTATCGTTTTTCAATGCATCGGACTTGATTGTCAATGAAAATTTAGCTGAACGATTTAGTGTGGAAGTTCAACTTCCAGAAGCCAAGGTGTTTTATGGGTTCCAGATTGGAATGGAAACTATACACACTGATATGTATGGTTTGCTAATTGTGACATATGAAAAAGATTCTGTAAAACGTGAAAAATTAACAAATGCTTTAAAGTACGACAATGGCATTAAGAAAAAGGCAGATTGGGCTTTGAAATGGATATCTGACAAAGAATCTTCTTTTGCAAAAAGATTAATCGCATTTGCATGTGTGGAAGGTATATTCTTTTGCGCGTCTTTCTGCGCTATATTTTATTTCAAAAAAAGAGGGAAACTTCCTGGTCTGACTTTTTCAAATGAATTGATATCTCGTGATGAGTCTATGCATAGGGATTTTGCTGTACATTTGTACAATGACATATTAGTAAACAAATTAGACGAAGATATTATACAGAATATTGTTTCGAGTGCAGTCGAAGCTGAAAATACATATGTCAGAGAAGGGCTTGAATCGGATTTAATTGGGTTAAATTCAGATTTGATGCAACAATATGTGAAATGTGTTGCTGATCATCTTTTGGTTAGTCTGAACGTTTCAAAATTGTACCATGTTGAGAATCCATTTGAGTGGATGGATATTATTGGCATGGAAGGAAAGACAAACTTTTTTGAAAAACGTGTTGGCGAGTATGCCAAAGCTGGTCACTTCAATGATGAGAAAGGCAGAGAATTCAATCTGGACGCAGATTTCTAAATCTACTTTGTATTTTAGTTGCTTTACATAAGTTATACTTATTTTTTTATTTGATCACAGTAAGATGAATTCAACAGATTTAAATAGTACACATATTTTAGAAAGCAGAATTTATGGAGGGGTAAATGCATTGAATAATATGTTGCCATTTTTAGTTTATATTAGAGGTAGGACACAATGCACGGGTGCTTTAATAGGTACTGGACCTGGTAATGCTTGGGTGCTTACTGCAAAACATTGCGTAGATCGAGAGTATATGACTATGTATGGTAGACGTACTTTTGTGAATACTAAATATTATTTGTGTGGGCAATCAGATCCGTGTGCAAACAGTGGTTGTGCAAATTATGGTGCGAGAACATTTAAATATGCTAGTACTACGAATAGTATTCGTATGAACCATATCATATTCAAACCAACTTCTCAATACCCAAATGTTCAAATTGCAAGACCGAATCATTTTGAAAGATTTTATGAAGATATCGCTTTAATAAAATTAGATAATTTGAACAATTATCCTGTGACTTCGTGTCATTCATTTGCTACCATTTCTGAAATACCAATGGTCAATAATGATGTATTAACACATTTTGGCTACGGTATCAATGATAGAATGGGTGCGTCATATCCACCATTTTCCTTTAATGCTGGTATCCTAAGAAAGGTTGATAGTCGACTTTCAGAGATCACCTATCGATCAGGAGGTAGTGGGTATGAACCAACACAAACATATGTAGTAAAACCGTCGTCAATAGAAGAAGGTATAAGGCAAGGTGATTCTGGAGGACCAATGATGTGGCCTTCTGGACATTCACGAGCACATCAAGTCGTTGCAATACATAATTGGATTGCAGATCCCTCGGATCCCATTTCAGAAACAGGATCTTTAAGTTTACAAGAACCATCGACATTGAGGTGGATCAATGAAATTGTGTATAACCAACATCCTCCGTTCCCTCCTCCGTCGCCTCCTCCGTCCCCTCCTCCGTCCCCTCCTTCGTCCCCTCCTCCGTCCCCTCCACTAAACACTTCATCACCGCCTTATTCTCCTTCTGTACCCCCTAACTATCCCCCAATCTTACTTCCAAACAATCCTCCCCCATTCACACCATTATATGTGCAACCTAATTTGATCACAATTATAGTAATTACAATAATATCAATTCTTTCAGTGGGTTGTGCCACCGCGACATATGTTTACAGGAAAAAACTATATTTATTGATATCTGGCTTTTCAGAACCAAAACCAGAAGTTGAAGTGAATATAGAAGACGATTACCCAGATTAAATACTTTGAAATAGGAAATAGTGAATATTAGGAGGATATTGAATATTGAATATCAAGTTTTTTGTGTTTGATCATGTTGTTTTATCGTACAAAAAAAAATAAATAAACATTTAAATGGATGAAGATGATGAAACGCATCTTCTAAACGACAAAATTCATCTGATTGATGAATTCGTTCAAGTGATGACACCTCTCGTTCCAAGTGGGAAAATTGGATTAGAAATCTTAAATTCACCTACGCGAAAAAAAGAAAAGGACATTACTGAACATTTGATAACAATTGCCAAAGATAATAAATTACATAGAAAGGTTAAACATGCACAATGTGGGGTCGTTGTTTCGTTCAACGAAGGTATAAATGATTTGGATGGACAATTCATTCAAGTTCATATGAGTTCTATGACTAGAAAAGATCGCATTCGTCGTATTAGTATAATATGTTTGCTTATTGTTATGATTGTGTTTTTAGTTAAATATGAAAACAACAGTTGATTTTTTGAATATTCTCTAGGTGTTTCTCAAGTATAATCCTTTTTGATTTCTCAGTTTCACGTGCTTGTTTCCTATACAGAAAAAACCTAAGAACCTATTTCAATGCAAAAAATATAAGGGTTGGAAAAATGATAGAGCGCAAACATGTATTGGGTCTTGTATGCAAAAGGCAGATACATAAATTTTTAAAAGCATCATTCCTAAATACGGGAATTTACCAGACGAAGTTTATGTTGGATTCATATTCGATGTTAATTTTTTCGGTTCAATTTTTTATTAAGGATGATTGATCGTCTGGATGATTTCAATTATTACAAAGCGGAAGAGGGACCGGCGATTCGAAACATGATATACAAATATTTTTATTCAGCTGTTTTCCAACTTTTTTCAACTTTTATAAACATGCCATTTTTCAAAGCTTTGAGATTAATCTTTGGAATCCATATGATTGATTTGTCCGAATCGTAATCAAACATTCTACATTCTTCTATTCTATTAGTAAGGGGATAGGTATTGATTTTTATGTCAGGATTTAATATGATATTGTTATTATGATATAAATCATATATTTCCTTATGATTATTTTTGATATTTCTGTTATCCAATAATAATTTGGTCTTTTCCCTAATTGTTTCTTTCTTTTTAATATCATTATTCAAAGTTTCGACGGAAGACATGATAATTCTTTTATCTGTCGCACATGTTTCTTTCTCTTCTTCTTTTTGATCTTTGCAGATGGTATCTGCAAAAATAGGCCTTAGCATGAAAAGTTGCCATGCAGAATCAAGAACCTTTTCAAAGTCAATATTATAGGTTGGTTGTTCTCCTGTAGATTTAGAATCCCTAAGTTTGCTTAAAATGTCTTGTGTCATTTTTTGTAGTTTTTCCGACTTGTTGACTTCTTCAAAAATCTTAGATTTAAACATCTCGACAAATTTTATATAATTTTCAAAATTTTCCATTTGGTTTGAGTTTACCATTTGTTTTATGATGCTTAATACATGCGACAAATCTTTTGTACATGTTTCTTGTTTACATTTTTTAAGTTTTGTATTTATGTCTTCACTTGCATTTTTCATTCTTACGAGAACTCGGATAAAATTTTCTATATCCGCTTCAAAATTCTTAAAAACAGATTCGTTTTTGAAATGAATAAAAATCTTTTCTAATGTTGCTAATTTTGTAATCATTTTTTCTTCTTGCGACAAAAGTTCATTAAGTACATCTCTCCTGTGTTTTAGTTCATGCGGTGTTTTCGGTGCGCCTGGTGTTTTCGGTGCGCCTGGTGTTTTCGGTGCGCCTGGTGTTTTCGGTGCGCCTGGTGTTGATGTATTTGGAACGGAATTACAATATTCTTTATGCTTACAGTATTTGCCTATATATATTTTGCCTATGTCTGTCACGTTCATTTTTTCATCAAAGCAAAATACAGGTATTTGTCTATATTTATCTTCAGCACCTCTATCACAATGAATTATCTCATTTTTACTCTGACGATATTTAAGTAAGTTGTTCACCAGCGTGATGTTGTCCATTTTACAAAGTATTTTTTTTTTAAAATCATTATTTGTGTTTGCGTTTTTTAGCATATTCTTCAAATTTGTTTGATGGATATTCACGGATATTTATTTCTGATTCTAAAGTCCGTTTCATTTTTTTGCCGGGATTGTATTTTGGGAAATTATAGTGTCCATACTTCCCGCGCGTTCCTTTAAATCCATTTCCTAATAGTTCTCCATCTTTTTGCAGAAATTTATTTTTTAATTCCATATTCAAATTTTCAACATTATATTGTGGTTTATTCTTAAATTTCCGACAATAAGCTCCATGTCCTATATATTTTGCTAGTTGACGATATCCACCAACTTCTCTCCCAATATATCCATGAAGCATATACCTAAATTGAAGTAACAGTGATAGATCGGTGATATGTTTATGAAAAGGGGCTATGTAAGACCAATAAGCTGCAATTAATACTTGCTTGTTTTGATCAGATGTTAATCGTGAAGTGACACAATGCTTTTCTGTTTTGAAACTTTTCCATAAATTACGTTCTTCTTCGTTAGATGCTTTTTCGGCGTAGTGGTCTGCAACATAATTTTTCAAAGGAAGCGGTATATGTTTCATTTCACCCGAATCCACTTTTATATTCGATGCCATAGATGTCCATGTAAATGGTAATTCTTTCCAATTGTCTGGTAAGAAGCTATATTTCCATTTATGAGTATCTCTAAGCGGACCAGCAGTTTTAGGATTTTGATTCCACCAAGTATGTTCGCTTCTATCATACCGTTCTAAACCAAGAGCCCCATACGAAGCCATATCATCATTCAATGGAATAGCATTATAATTTGCCAGATGTAAGGCAGCAGCTACAAATGTTAAATCATTGTGATTAGGAACTTTTACAGTTGTTGCAATATTTGAATCATCAGTAACATATTCAAATGTGCAAAATCCAAATGGTCGTATCTGTTCTTCAATAAACTTTTGAAAGTTTTCTTTGCTAGTTATATTACTCACAAAAAGTTGACATTCATCTTTCATCTTTTTCTTAGACATAACAACCTTCCATCGCAAATGCTTACCTATGCCGCCGATTGTTGCACTGAATTCATGATATGCAATCTTAGGAGGATGGGGTAGATGTATTGCCCTTAAATTATCTTTAGGAATCAGTTCAGGTACTAAATTGGTACTTTTCCATACATAACATTTATCGTTTGTAGATGAAGATGCGTCAAGTATACCGTATGATTTCGAATCTGTATCGTTCCATATCTCAACCAGTTGAAAACATAAACCATTATTTACATGTGGAAGAACTTTGCTTTTATTCTTCTGTCCGCGTCTCGGTGGAACGAGCATCAGATTTCGTTTATTTTTTTGAAAATTTGATTATTATTAAAAAAATTAATATCCAAAAATGCGTCGCTGGCTGACTACATTTGTACGGCCTACGCGCTTAGTTGGTTCAAGCGACATATTCCACAATGACAGTTGGGGGACTGTGTGCAACATTGGATGAACACATGAAAATGCAAATGTTGTATATGGACAACTTGGTTTCGGAAAAATATTTCAGCGAAGTATTCGACGACTTTCTGTATTTGGATTCTATGGCGGATGCCCCTATCTTTATGAACAACGTGAAATGCACAGGCAATGAATCGAGTCTCCAAGATTGTAACATTACATGGGGGCTAGCAAATGCGATCATTCTCACGACATTTTTAGGTTCCTCCACTGCCAAATTGGGTAAACAATTATTGAAAAATAGCAAAAAAAACACTATACTCTTTCATATATTCTACACTACACTACGCGCAACTACATCTACAACACTCTTACTATATTACTATATAACTCTTCAGTCAAAAAGCATAAAGACCTTTTTTATTAACAGGAAGAAAAAAAAAGCTATGATCCGCAATCATACAACTTCACACACTTTTGATGCGTAGCCGGTTCCGAATCCCGCACCAAACCCGACGGTAAACGAACCAATGAAAAATAAGAGTATTGCACACATTCTTCTTACATTTGGAAGAATTATAGTACGGGTTTCCACATTTACAGTACTGACAGGCTCTTGAGATTTTAGACCTTTTCCTTTTGCAATATCTGCACGACTCGTCATTTTATATCGGAAAATATTTTTATAGTGCGAACATCACTTCACAAAATGTGTTAGTATGTAATGCATTTTAAAGAAAAACTTCAGGCTATAATATGTTCGTAGTTGCGTGCACAACATCAATTATTGAATTCACTATAGGTATCACTTATCCGTAATTTCGACATTCTTCTCATGAGCATATAATAACTTATAGCTTGGGTGACAGACAACAGAGAAATGATAAGTAAAATATTGGAATTGAGTAATGCTAAATCTTCTGTGCTTAAGTTAAGAAATTCTGTTATATTTTTGTGCACTGTTATATGCACTATTTCATATCCTGAAAATGTGATGGCGCATAGAGATATTAGAACAGAAAAAACTTGATGAAAAGTCTTCATTATAATCTATGCTTTAATCCAAAAAAATATAAAAAATATTGGTTTTTGTTCGCACATCATAAAGATACATTTTGAAAATATTGAATATTCTTTTTTTGTCGTTTACCATTTCTAATTTCATCAAATGCAGAAAGCTCCAAATGCCGATCCCAAACATTTCTAATATAGGTTTGAATTTGCAAATTTGAGTAACCCATGGCCTTTTGATATCCTTTATTTGACAGAATTTGTATATAATCGATATGTTTATATGTTAGGTGATGTTTTTGCAAAGCTTTGCAAAGTTCAGCGCAAGACATTTGTATTTTGTTCAAAAAAATTAAAACTGATTTTTTCTACTATATCGTATTCGCGTATCTCTTTAGTGGCGAAGGGTCGTATACGACCCTTCGGATTTTTTT
>CERS01184728.1_pt1 | contig 13255 bp, 12 predicted proteins | sample 356251 | NCBI WGS metagenome assembly CERS01 (sample SAMEA2621020, study PRJEB7988) | marine metagenome | isolation source: saline water (ENVO:00002010), including
TTATAATTATTTTATGTATATTAGGTCATCACAATAGCTAACAATATGGTGGACAAAAAAAAGTCCTAGGAGTTGGTGCCGGCGGTGGCCCTGAAGGAGATGGAGTGGGAGCTGTACAAATCCAAGGATCCGTCGGTTGAATATACACACCGTGATGACTACGACATACATACCCATCACAACAATCCCCTTTATTATTATTAAAATTAGTATCATCTTCACGAGTGATATCAATATTACAATCTTGATTCACTTTACGGCAATCTGTTATCTCATTTGTTGGTGTTGGGGCAGGAATATTTGGAGGCATCGCTGGAGGATAAGGCTGCCATTTAGGTTTAGAAGAACCTGCACCAGCAGTATTTAAATATCTTTGACAATATGCACTAGTATCTCTACATGGATAATTAGGATCTCTTTTAGGATCATCATTATTTGCACAAAAATATGTCTGTAATTTGCTCAATGGCTCTTGTTTTAGTAAATATATATTATCACAAGAGAGTTTGTATACTGTCTTATAGCTATTTAATAGATCTTGTGTAATAAGACTACAAGAAGATAAAGGTATCACTGTTTCAGGAATACCTTCTGAATAATATGCTGGACATTGAGGATTTCCTTTTTCGACCAATCCTTCAGTTTTACATCTATAATATCCACTCATATCATGTCCACAATAATCACCTATATCACATATAGTAGAACTAGGATCTATAGCTTCTCCAGATGGGGTATAATTTAAAGGGGTCCGGGTACAACATTTTGAGATTTTCGGATCATAAAAAAATTCGGTACTTTGAGCAAAAGCAAAACTCGTATCATTTATATGCGGATTCATATTTTTACAACAAGCATAGTTATTTGGTACTATAGTATTATCACAACAAATGCTTTTGCTCAGATCATAAATTGTATAACCTTCAGAAGTTAGACAACAACCCTGTTCGTTAATATTATATGATTTTAAACTAGTAGGATCACAACAAGAGTGGTCTCTAGGTAATTTTCCTTCCCCCGCCCTCACTCGGCATAATTCAGGAATATTATAACTACATTCACATGCATAACACGCATATGCACAACTAGGGTCGGTTGGATCATTACTACATGATTTATTTAGCGTTCCAATAATATCAAGATCATCCCAACCAGGATGAGCTAGTTGACAATAGTCGTGACATGTTGCACATCCGGATGGAGATTTTAAAACTTTATTACACACGTTTTGTAAATGTGAATTATCTAATGCACATGTCTCCAGACTACCACAAGAGTTTGTATTATGTCCTACATAATTAAGTTTTTTTAAACTCACTTCACACATTTGTGGCGATGTATCAAAATAATTTAATGCATCCATCGGTCCTGGTGCAATTATGTAACCTTTCCCTTTCTTTTTTAGCGAGTTAATAAAGTCTATAAATTTAACAGTAAAAATCGGTGTCGACGCGGTCATTGTTGCCGCTCCCATCGCCCCGCACAGTGCCCCCACCGCCTCCGCCTCCTCCCCAACTAATGGACCCGCTGCTTCAGGCGCAACAACGATGAGAGCAGCTGATGCAGCTAGTATTGCGCTAATATAAACTGCATATAAAACAGATACCCCGAACAATTCGCCAGCTAAATGTTCACATATATGATCTTTAGCACAATATGCCCATTGTCCATATGGTTTGACAGTCTCAAATATAGTTTGACAAAAATGTGGATGATCACTAGATTTATTACATGGACTGCATCCATAACCATTCGGCGCTTGAGATTTTTTTTGTTGATATTTATGTAAATACTTAGTAGCAGTTGCAGTACTAACACAATATGATTCACTTTTACAACAAGCACCCCCAGATAAGGCGTCACACCTATGCGGTGCCGCCGAGGTGCATTTCCCACGACACTTACCCTCTAGAGGAGAACACTCGCTTGTCTGCGCATTACAACACAGATGCCAGTGCTTGCAGCTCTTCTCATTTGGTTTTTTGCAGCAGCCTCCAAAGATCATCTTCTTATCTTTGGAACATTTACCAACTAATAAATCACTAGTATTGAAAGCTTTACTTAAAGTACCATCTGTATGCGCTAAACGATGTAAGGGTTGTATTGTTATTATTTTACCATTACTGAATGCATATGTGTATATATGAGATTCTTTTACATGAAGAGGTAGTTTAAATGTCTTTCTAGATAATATGGGATAGTTATGAACTACATAAGTATTATCTACTATACATTTATTTTTAACTTCTGTATCCGTTTTATATATTATAACGTTATTTACTAATTGTGGTACTTCTATTTTAGTACTATAATTCATAGTTTCATCTCCTCCGGTAGCTAATATTATAGTATAGTGCTTCATCCTAATTATATCTAGAATTTTATTAAGATCAATAGTATTATCTAATTTAAATACTTTAGATAATCCAGTTATAATATCTCTACTACTATAATCAAATATAGTTGACATATATATATAAAAGTATAAAAAATATATATATATATATTATATATTATATTATACTTATATACACTATGCATCATAATAAGGGTTATCTGTTATGGTCATACCACAATAATTTTGCGGTTCTTTTTTATAATCCACTGCATTATATATGCCTTGGTTCACTGCGTTTTCTAATATAAACTTGAAATTTTTCCAATATTGTGGTGTATGACCTATTTCACTAGTGCCTATATGTGTCAGCTCATGGAGCGCTACAAACATCAAGGTGTTTTCATCAATTAATCGCTGATTATTCTCCGCCGAAGCATTCAAACAAAAGGCTAATTTCTCACCCTTATTTTCACTATAGGCCTTATGCTCGCTTGTAGGCAGAGTTTCCATACATCGCTTAGGATTAAATCCCTTCAACAACCGTTTGGTAATTTTATGTTCGGGATGTGTTCGTTTCATATACATGACAAAGGATTTCATCTTCGTGACTGTTCTAGCTAAAAGGTCCGCTGCTTCTTGAGTAACAACACGGTCACGTACACAATATTTATTACCATCAACCTCGGAGACTATACATTTTAAATTAAAAGTGTCACTCTCTCTATAAATTTGAAGACATATATAGAGAATAAACCCTATAATGATATAGGTTAATATTTCTTGTCTATCCATATATTTTACTAATATAAATTATATGGATTTAGCAGTTGCAGCCTATCTCAAGAGATTTACGTTGAGTATCCGGTTCAATAGTAGTATTATTCCAAGGCCCTACATTGACACGGGGATTAGCATATTCAGACCGTAACTGTAAATTAGCATTACGGAGGGTTTGACCAACTGTATCAATGCCAATATGATAGCCAGCCTTTAAAAGATTTACATTTTGTAAGTTACCACCTTGTACATTAGAAAATTCATTATTTCCCCCTTTAGGTAATAAATCTGCCGGATTCTCTAAATTAGAGGCTTTGGAACAACCGGGAGGAGTCACTCCACCACCACCGCCCCCAGATACTGGAGCAAAAGAACTTCTAGTAGCATCTAAACCAGAAACAGTACCAGAGGTTAAAACTGCCTTATCTGGTTCAGCGGCATCAACTACTCCTTCCGAAAAAAGTCCTTTATTATTAGAATAACTAGCTAAAGCAAAAAGAGCAAAACCAACAAATACTAAAAATACCAATCCATTAGAATTTTTGCGACTAAATAATTTTTTTCCTAAATCTAGATTTAACTTCATTATATATAAAACAATAATAAAATAATTTTTAGAATAAATTTATTTTTCTAAATATTCTTCTAATTCATCTTCACTATCACTTAAATTATCAAGCATATACGTATTTTTAATATTTTTAGCTTCTAAATATGCCTTAATAGCTTCTTCTCTAGCTAATTTAGCCCTAGTTCTAGCCTCATACCATAAATCATAATATACCTCTTCTGGCGATTTTAATTTAACCGGCTCATTTCCTAAATTATTATAATCAAGGGTCACTTCATCTAATAGTGTAGGAGAACTTACTTGTTCAGATGTATCCTGTATTTTTTCTTGAATAGGCGATTCATTTATTCCTAATTGTTTTGATTCATCATTATCCTTATGTTCTAATGATGCCTCTAAACTGTCTACTTCTTGATGATCAGTCTCAGGAGTTTCGTTTTCTTGATGGTCTAGAGTAACTGCCCCCGATGATTTATCTTCTTTTAGTTCTGCCTCTTGTAGTTCGGCCTCTTGTAGTTCTGCCTCTTGTAGTTTTGCTTCGGGTGACTCAACCCCTTGTGGCTTCCCTCCTTGTAGTTCATCTTCTTCTAATTCAAGATGTTTAGATTCATCAATTTCTGGTTCAGGAGTTTTTTGCCTAATAGATTTAATATTTCCCGGCTGAATAAAACATTCATTCATAAAATCAGGGGCTTCAATCACCATGACCTGCTTTAATGCTAATTCTAATGTAAAATTTTTAGACGTAAATCGTATTCCTTGAACTTCTAGTAAAGGAATTATTTTAACTTCTGTATTATCTAATTTATCTAAACTAATTGGATTCGTATGTTCATCATAACATTTAAAAGTCCCCGATGAAAGACTAGTATTAGCAATATTACACCTAATTAAATAATTTCTACCCGATTTATACAAGCGAATGGGTGAAGTGAAAGACGTTTCTATATCATCTAATTCCATCTCATTATGAAACCATAAATCTTTTTTCTGAAAAATAGCATCAATACAGCGACGCTCTAGATTTTCAAACCACTGAATAGCCTTATCATCATGACTACTAAACATCAAATCACAATAAGACTTTTTTGCAGTCTTAACAATACCACTTTTGGTGCTACATGGATTTGTTTGAATATATAATGGACTAGAATGCATATTCATTCTTGTAAAATATGAACCACCCTGTAAACTATTTGGATGCTCTAGTTCAATATCATCAAACTCAAACTTATCATCTAATGTATATATTTTATTCATTTATACAAAGTTATGATTTTATCGTATAAATTAACACGCAATATGTAATATTATTTAAATACTAATATTCAAATAATATATGCAATCACCATTCTTACAAAAATGCCTAGATATGCTTCAGGAGAGAGAAGTACAAGATAAAATTCTTTTATTTATGCGCCCTTTTATTAATTGTATTTTAGATGAAATTTATCCTTATATTTATTTATCAATTCTCCTTGTATTTGTCTGTTTTTTCTTAATTGTCGCAATATTTTATATCCTAATTAAAAAATAATTTTATATAGTAATGGACGATTTTCAAAATAATATTAAAGAATGGGTTCGTTATGACAATGAAAGTCATCGCCTTCATCAAGAGCTAAAAAAGATTCGTGAACAAAAAAATAATTACCTAGATTCAATCATAGAGTATTCTAACCGAAATTCACTAAATAATCATACCATTCAGATTAGCGATGGTCGCCTAAGAATTAGTCAGTATCGTCAAAGTAATCCACTTTCATTACAATTTGTAGAAAAATGCCTACAAGATGTAATAGAAGATAGTAGCCATGTAGAACATATTATGAATTATATTAAGGAAAAAAGACCGCATAAAATAGAGCAATCACTTAAACGATATTATAATAAATAATATTATATGGAAGAAATGGTTATTTGTAAAAAAGGTAAAGACATGATTAGTTGTGGGTTTAAATTAAAAACAGATGGTTTAAGACATTTAAATCACCAACACCGTGAAGAATTAGATGAAATATTTAGGCAATTTCAAGCACCAGCTGGATATTTAGGCATAGATAAACCATGTCGTTATAATTCAGTTCGTCATATTAGTGGAAAAAAAGACCTATTAAATGAACTATTAGCACTTAAAAGTAGGAGTATTCTCTTAAAAAAACCAACCAAAAGCCGTAAGCAACACCCGAAAAAAATGAGACCGAAAAAGACGACTCAAAAACGACAGAGAAAATAAAATATTAATATACTATATAATGCCTTATAGCAGAAAAAGACGTACTAAGAGAAGCGGAAGCCGTAGTAAAACCGCCAAGGGTAAATTTAAGTGGAGGTGGAGTCATAATAGAGGACTCTATAAAAAAACACCTACTCCTAAAAGACCTAGACGTTCAAGACGACGCACACTTAAAAAGGCATCACCTTTAACTCCTGATGGATTTTATAATCAATATTTGAATCCTAGAAGATATCGTTAACCCTTTCGCCAGTTTAATTCGCATAAAATATCCTCATGAAGAAGAGCTTGATGACATATATCAGGATTATCATCATATGTTGTAAACTCTACTTTTTTTGATTGATGATGTAATAAAGTTAAATCTGTAATATAAGATTCATCATCCTCACTAAATAAATTATCCTCAAATTGTATTTTTGATAACCACCATAAACCATTATTATATTGTAAAACTAATTCTTGAAGAAGCTTATTATGATTATCCTTAGATATCGATAATTCTAATATATATGTTTTTACTTCTAATGGAACTGAAAATTTATTAAATAATTGCGTAAGTGCCATACATATTCTAAATACATTAAAAGACTCTTCAATTTTTTGATTTTTTATATGATTTACGTCGTTTATACATACTTCGCCTAGTTCCCCTTCGCCTAGCCCCCCTTCGCCTAGTCCCTCTTCGCCTAGTTCTTCTTCGCCTAGTTATTCCTCTAGCACTACGTTCTTTTGATTTAGGAGAGGGACTACTATCAAACATATCCTGTAATGTAGGAGAAGGAGTACTATCAAACATATCCTGTAATGTAGGAGAGGGACTACTATCAAACATATCACTTAATTCAGCATCTATTTTGGCTTGTTTTTCATCCGCCATAAAATCAGTATACTGTTGTTTAATGTTATCTAAATTATGTTGCTTATGTGACATTTCTCGTTTCTTTTGTGCTATTTCAACTAGTCGTTTACCTTTTTCTTCACCTATTTTTATGTCCCTATTTAATCTTAGTATAGCTTTTTTGTTTTCTTTAGCTAATCTGTCTTGTGCTCTCTTTTGTATTAGCTGTTTACGTCTTTTTTCATGTATTAATTTCTTAGTTTTAAAACGGTTCAACTGTGAAGAAACTATTTCTTTATTTTTTTTTAATATATCTTGCATATCTTGCATATGTTGTATATTTTGTTGTTGTTTCTTTGTTTTTCTAGTAAAAAATGAACGCCCTGAACCTCCAGATACATTTTCTAAAGTCATTATATTATCTAAATATTATATTTACTACTATCTAATACTTAACGTAATTTACACAGATAAAATTGAATCTAAAAATATACCGATTATTAATGTAATGCAAGCCAAACTATATGACTTTAATGTCATAGACCGTACAATAGAATCTGATGAACCTTATTCTGATAATAAACAATTTACTATTCAGGCATTTGCTAAACGTGAAAATGGTGAAACAATTCTACTCCATATTGATGATTTTCATCCTTTCTTCTATGTAAAAATTCCAGACGATTGGGCATCTATGATGAAACGAAAAGTAGTCAATAAATTTAAAAAAGAGATGGGTTCATATTATGAAAACTCTATTATTGAACACGAATGTAAATTAGAACATCATAAAAAATTATATGGATTTGATGGGGGCAGGCTGTATAAATTTATTAAACTAGTGTTTAAAAATAGCCGGGCTTTATCGCGTGCTAAAAATATATTCTATCATAAACAGTGTAAATCCTGTGGCGAATGGTCTCCGGCAAATCAAAAGGCATGTATGCATCCAGGCAATATAAGAGGAAAATGTGATTGTAAAGAATTTCCTATTCGCAAACAACTTGATAAAGGATATCGTTGGGGGAAAACAGACGACTATTTACTCTCATATGAAGCAAATATTCCCCCGTTACTCCGGTTCTTTCATATTAATAATCTTAGTCCTTCCGGTTGGTGCGAATTTAATCCAGACCTAATGGAAGAGGTTGAAACTAAAACTAGTTTATGTGATTATGAATATCGTTGTAGTTATCTACACATTTTACCGATTGAAAAAGAGACGATGGTTCCCTATAAAATTATGAGTTTTGATATTGAAGCTGATAGTTCTCACGGTGATTTCCCTCTAGCGGTTAAAAGTTACAAGAAATTAGCTATGCAAATTGTAGATTCTGTTCATAAAAACACCAAATATACATTGGATAACCTAGTAGACTATTTAAAGAGCTGTATATATGTTGCATTTGGTTATTGTGAAGGACTAGATACTCTAGAATATACAATTGATAAGGTATATCTAGATAAACCCACAGAATATCCTAGTAAAAAAGAATTAGACCAACTTATTACAACTTGGCTTGAGAGTCCAATTCCTCTAGGTCCTGCGTTGAAAGAGAAATCTAGAGAAGATGCGGAAATTGACCCGGATGAGGATGATGAACATACTAATACAAGTGTGTTTAGCCGCCCAAAATCCACCATAGTTGACCTCTTACTAAATAATCGTATTCATCGTACTACAAAGGTGCTTGGGCTAGAGAATGCCTTTTGGCAAGAAGAGGAAAGCAGTAAGGGAGCTAGACAATTATTTCCTAAATTAAAAGGCGATATCATCACTTTTATAGGTTCAACTTTTATGAATTATGGAGACGAACAACCCTATCGCAATCATTGCTTGGCTTTAGGTGAATGTAGTCCGGTAGAAGGCGCCGATATCGTATCATGTAATACTGAAGCAGATGTGTTGACTGAATGGGCTAAGATAGTCCAGGAGGAAGACCCCGATTTTGTGATTGGATATAATATATTTGGTTTTGATTACGACTATATGTTTAAGAGGGCAAAAGAATGTGGCAAAAAATGTGTGACTGATTTTGTGAAAGTGTCCAAGATAATGGATGATGCGGTGATAAAACCTTGGGCAAATCCACATTTTAAAAACTGGCGATTAAAGGAAAATGTGACTAGATTAGCGAGTGGTGAACATGAGTTGAGCTATTTCTTGATGAGCGGGCGTATTCAGGTGGATTTGTTGAATTTATTTCGTAGAGAACATAATTTGACTTCCTATAAATTAGATTATGTTTCTGGTCATTTTATTGGAGATTATGTGAAAAAGATTGAGGTGGATGAAAAAGAGGATGAAGAGGATGAAGATGTCGACAAGAGTGGTTCTACTAAAATATATAGTCAAAATTTGAGTGGATTAGAAGTAGATTGTTTTATTCATTTTGAAGAAATTGGACATAGCACTGAATATTATAATGGCGGAAGTAAACATCGGGTGACCTCTATTTGCGAAGATGGGACATTTATCATCGGGGGGATTGTAAACCCAGATTTTAATAAGAAAATTAGATGGTGTCTTGCTAAGGATGATGTGACACCTCAAGATATATTTCGTCTAGGACGAGGTAGTCCTGATGATAAGGCAATTGTTGCTAAATATTGTATTCAGGATTGTAACCTTGTCCATCAATTAATGCGCAAATTAGATATTATTACTGGATTTATTGAGATGGCTAAAATTTGTTATGTGCCGATGAATTTCCTTGTCTTACGCGGACAAGGAATTAAATTAACCAGTTTTATCGCACAAAAGTGTCGGGAAAAAAAGACACTTATGCCCGATATTCAAAAAGATGAAAGCCAAGATGGATATGAAGGGGCTATTGTACTAGACCCTAAAACCGGATTATATACAGATGACCCGGTCGCATGTGTAGATTATAGCTCGCTATATCCATCCTCTATGATTAGTGAAAACCTATGTCATTCTAGTAAGGTATGGACGCGAGAATATGACCTAGAGGAAAATCTTATTCATGAAACTGGCATGAAGGATGATGAAACAGGCGACTTCAAATATGATAATTTAGAAGGCTATACATATGTTGATATCACCTATGATACCTATACCTATCGACGTAAAACACCCAAGGCTGCCGCCGAAAAAATTAAAATTGGCTATAAAACATGCCGGTTCGCACAATATCCGGATGAACAAAAAGCTATTATGCCTTCAGTGCTTAGTGAATTATTGAAAAATAGGTCGGCCACAAAGAAATTAATGAAAAAAGCGACCGACCCTTTTATGAAAAATGTCCTTGATAAACGGCAATTATCCATTAAATTAACTGCAAATTCCCTATATGGTCAGTGTGGCGCGAAAACCAGCACATTTTATGAGAAGGATGTAGCCGCCTCTACTACTGCTACTGGACGAAAACTACTTACATATGCCAAGAGAGTAGTTGAAGAAGTATATGGGGACAGACAATGTGAGACGAAAAACCATGGTCCGGTGTTGACTAAGGCAGAGTATGTATATGGGGATAGTGTTCTTGGAGATACTCCATTATTATTACGACATAAAACAACCGGGCTGATTGCCTTTCATGAAATACAACACTTAAGTGATACTGTGGAGGCCGACCAAACCCAACAAGTATGGCAGCCATATAATCTTTTCAAAGCGGGTGAGCCAGGAAGATATAATAAAGAACAACTATCCGTTAATGAATATCAGATTTATACTTCTGGTGGATGGAGTGATATCCGTCGTGTTATTCGGCATAAAACGACTAAAGACATCTATAGAGTGACAACTCATACAGGAATGGTTGATGTCACCGAAGACCATAGTTTATTAGATGAGAATAAACAAATTATTAAGCCGAATGCGGCTACTTGTGGGACTAGACTCCTACATCATTATCCAAATGTAGGCCAGCGCATGGATAAATCACATAAATTATCCGATTTCACAGAATATGTTGAGAGGAGCCATAATGTCCCCCTAGATGAAAAACGGGCATTTATTTGGGGGTTCTTCTTTGGTGATGGAAGCTGTGGCACATATAATTGTCCTAGTGGAGTGAAACATTCATGGGCATTAAATAATAAATCATATCGTTTATGTAGCCGGTTACAATATTTGTGTGAGGATATTTATGGACGTCCATTCAACATTGTAAATACAATAAAAAGTAGTGGAGTTTATAAAATTGTCCCAACAGGGTCTATTAAATCATTTGTAGCAGAGTTTTGGTCTCAATGCTATTATAATAAACATAAGATAGTTCCCGAAGAGTTTTTAAACGCAAGTCATGATATTAAAATGGCGTATTTATCTGGATATTACGCGGCAGATGGTGCGAAGTGTAAAACCGGTTGTCAAACGATTCGTCTGTCCAATAAAGGCAAAATTGGAAGTGCTATGTTGTTTTATATGTTTCGTTCACTAGGATTAAATGTATCGCTTAATACTCGCAAAGATAAACCGATGATTACAAATCTAGCCATTACCTCAGGCAAACAGCGCAAATGTCCTATTGCCATTAAGAAAAATGATATTTTATATAAAGACTACACAGATTATGTATATGATATTGAAACGGTTGAGGGTAATTTTAATACAGGATATCCGTTGATTGTGAAAAACACTGACTCAGTATTCTTCACCTTTCACCTTACAACCTTGGAAGGTGAAAAAATCATCGGAAAGAAAGCACTGGAAATAACGATTGAATTAGCGCAAGAGGTTGGGCATCTGGCGACCCAATTCTTGAAAGCTCCACATGATTTGGAGTATGAAAAGACATTTAAACCATTCGCGCTACTTTCAAAGAAGCGGTATGTAGGAATATTATATGAAGATGATGTGAATAAGGGAAAGCGTAAAGAGATGGGTATTGTTTTAAAGCGGCGTGATAATGCTCCGATAGTGAAGGATGTATATGGGGGAGTGATAGATATATTGATGAAAGGTGGAACTGTGCAAAAAGCGATTGATTTTACACAGAGTCAATTACAGCTATTAGTAGATGGTAAAATTTCAATAGAAAAACTGATTATTACAAAGTCATTACGAAGTCATTATAAAAACCCGACGCAAATAGCTCATCGTGTACTAGCAGATAGAATTGGGAGACGTGACCCGGGTAATAAACCTAGAAGTGGAGATAGAATTGCGTATGCGTATATTAAAAATCCGGATAAAAAGGCACTACAGGGAGACCGCATAGAGACACCTGAATATATTAGGGCAAATGAGTTAGAACTAGATTATAGTCATTATATTACCAATCAGATAATGAAACCCCTACTACAATTATTTGGTTTAATCTTGAAAGATATTCCAGCATTTAAAAAGAATATATTACAAAAGCGTAAATTTGAGAAAGAATTAGAGCGTTTAGAGAAGGAATTAGTGCCAGATAAATTCTTGAAGAAACGGGAACAATTAGAAAATAAGATGGTTAAATCATTGATTTTTGATAATTATATTAAGAAATAATAATAAGAAATAATATTTATTAATGTTTAAAAGTATTAAATCCTGTATACATTATAGAACTATATATAATATTACACCTAAACATATTTTCCACAATGATATAATTAAATGTAATTATATAAACTGCTTGTATACTGATTATACTAAATTAGTGGAGGAAGATATAGTAGATTATAGTGAAACAGATTGCGTATATGTATGTGAGAATTGTGGATTATTATTAAAAGAATAATTTTTTTATATATATATTATATAATATGTCTAGAGCTATAGTTTCTGCTAGAGGTATACATTCCAATATCAACATTAATATTCCATTAGGAGGAGGAAATAAAAAACAAGGTTTAGGCGGACAATCCGTTACAAAAGCAGGACCAACCAAAGGAACTGGTCATAATAAAAGTAGACACAGCACAATGCATTATAACAATAATTTAGTATTTTGTATTAATCAGATAGGTGGTATAGGAAATAGAGGAGGAGGGCGTTCATTACATAGTTTAATGGATGGAACACATTGTACTGATATAAAACCTACTCCTTCACCAAGTCCTTCACCAAGTCCTCCACCAAGTCCTTCACCACCCAACATAGTTAAACCATTAAACAATGAATTTATTACTGAAAGACTTGAAACCAGTTCTGATTTTTTAAATTCAGTGATTTTGTTACAGAATAAATTAAAACAAAGTTTAAAACTTCAAGGTTTTGAGTTAGCTGCTGTTGGAGACCATGAAACACTAGCACATGATTTAAATGTATCAGATGACTTCATGACAGAGAAATTTATACGAGCTAGTAAGGAGAAATTTACATCAGATGTGAAGGAAGAATTTGAGTTTGTAAATGCTTTGTTAAGTCTTTTCGCGCCTTCTGGTTTAGGGGCTCATCATCTTGCGTTATATCACGCTACGCATATAATGAAGGATGGTTTAACATTACGACAGAGCCTTCTTAAACAAGGTTATGGTATAAAATTAAATAATATAAAGAAAGAATTTTATTTCTTTTCGGTCTTCCAGTGCCCTACT
>CERS01063407.1_pt1 | contig 13121 bp, 13 predicted proteins | sample 356251 | NCBI WGS metagenome assembly CERS01 (sample SAMEA2621020, study PRJEB7988) | marine metagenome | isolation source: saline water (ENVO:00002010), including
TGTAGCGTTCTATGTTACTTTAGAGGGGAAAATCCCTAGAACCCCAAGATGGGCTATCAGCTCCGGCTGGGAAACGAGTGCCCCTGAGTCAGTTCGAAATTCATCGACATTCAGCTGCCCTTTGTAGGCAAAATACTGGTACTCATGGCTCACCCCTTTTCCAACACAACCTAATACTACTGTGCCAATGTTTGGTAATGTAGCCTCGAGTAAGATGTACGCACTGTTATTGGGAAAGTAGAAACGACGGCTTTTATCGATATCATGCGCCCCAAAATCCATGCGTCGTTTGTTAATGATTAATAGGAATTGTAGAGCATTTATTAGGCTTGTTTTGCCAGTGTTATTTGGTGCAATCAACGAAACCGATTCGTCCAACGGTAGTTCCGCGCGCGAGTACCCTGCGCTACCCAACAACACGAGACGCTGGAATCCGGAAAAGTCATACTGGTTCATTACCGTATTAATGCTCACGGAACACCTCCGCCGTTTCATTGCTAATGAAGCTTACATCCTCAATATCAGACTCATCACTTTGATTCTCGGCATCAAACAGATAATCGTCGTTGATATCCGCAGCCAATACTTCAAAGTGATCCAGATACCGGTAAACAGCAGGTAGTAAGTAAAACGCACCATTTTCTTCACGCATAAATCCAAAGCGTGATGCAATTTTAGTGATATCTGGGAATTCTTCCTGAGTTATTCCTTCTGCCATCAAGACCTCTTTATGCTGAATGTAAACTTCACTCAACAAGGCCTGATCAACGCGCCAATCACCAAATCTGCGAAAAGGTTTACCCGCATCGCCTTGATACTCAAATATCACCATGAAAAACAGCGCCAGTCTGCGCGTGTTTTGGTTAGCTGCCGCGCTGTTTTCGTTCGTGTGGAACCAAGCGAAACCACGGCTATCCACCCTTAGGTCATACCCCAACGCGCTGAACAGAGCTTCGTAAGAGGGTAGCTCCTTCTCTAAATTAGCCCACAACAGCGCATCAGAAGTTCTATTTATGTGTTCACCATTTTTGCTGAGACGACTAAAAAGATTTTCTAAACAGGTTAGTTTATCCAAGTTGATCGTTGTCACAATTCCTCCAATTGATGCGGATAGTAAAAGACACGCAAGTTTTTGAGCTCAGTAGCAACTGCATCAGGTAACAAAGCGCTCTTCCAATCGCTTACTCGCACGAGCTCGTGATACAACTGCAATATCATTGCATCAGGTAAATAACCATAGTTCTCAACGAGCCATGCCATCAACTGCTTAACCGGCAATGACTTTTTTAGGTGTTTAATCACGGCTGATTGATCGACCCACGCATGGCGTACTAATTCGATTGATGAATTTGTTTCAGGGAAAGGTTCAACAACAGGTTGATAATTTTTGGCCTCAGCAATAATGGTACGGACTTCATCCCCAACACTGATACGAGTGGTGCGCTCCTGACGGCACGCAGGCAGTGTGTGACTATCAATAGACAAAGGTAAAGCTCGTCGTAAACTTCGTTTTCTAACCTGCCCCAGAATCTTGCTTATCGAAGCAGCTAAATTACTATGTGCGCGTAACTCCTCTCGCAACGGTAATAACGTATCAGCGCATTGTTGAGCGATGGTTCGCCCAATGCGTCTTAATTCTTTTGCTTGATAAGAAACGTTCCGGATTTGCTTTTGATGGCTATACAATTCCCCCTGTATTCTCAGTTGTTCATAAACGATTTCAAGTCCTTCATCGGCACTTTCAAGATACTGATAGAACGTACCGTCAGGCCCAGAATCCATCATTTGATTCATGGGTTCAATGTATTTGTCGTAGGCCTCAAGCACGTTTCGATAGCGTTTGGACAACGGGATAGCAGTTTCTGCACTGCGAGCTTGTTCTGCGATCGCAAGAATGGCGTCGCGATCCTGATGGAGTTGCAGACTAATTTGTCTAAACAGTTCTCCTAGTTGCCGAGCGCCCTGACGTATTTGATCGTTATCGCCATTTTTTAACGCCTGATTCATATATTCAGTGGCTGTGCGAATTGCGGAAACTCGAGCGGCAAGCACACTGGAGAGGCCGAGCTCATGCTCATGCGTTAAGCTACGTACAAAATCCAAAACAACCGGATTAAGATTTATTTCCCCTGAACGATGTACTATGTGTAGAACCTCAGCATTAGTTAACGTTCTCAGAACTGAATGGGGATCCTGGCAACTAGGATCGACTTTTCCGACCAGAGCTATTGCTTGTTCAGTATTAAGCTCAGGATAGTCTCGACTATAGCGCATCATTGCTTCAACAAAATCCCAATGTTGATATAATTGGTAGACGAGACTTTTAGGATTAACCACGATATTGAGCCCTTAAAATCCTTATGTACTTACCGGTTAATTCTAATACCCTTAAAAATTTAGCCATTATATTTTATTCCTTTATAACAACCGCAGATCGCCAATCATATGCAACCTCGGGCGTATCTAAATCTGTATATTGGCTGTCTACTTGGTTTGAAATTCCTAAGAGTGGCATTAAACCGCTTTCACGATCTGCATTCACTCTTGCTAATTCGACATCTTTTACAGGGCAACTCCAAAACAGTATTTCTCCATCAATTTCCTGAGTGGCGCAGGTCGCGTTATCCGGCCATTCCAATGAACTCATGATTTCTGACAACGACAAAGTGCTCATCGGTGCTTCAATTACGGAATCGAGATTGACCACAATCATATTTACTCTCCTTTTAGCTTAATGAGCATTCGATTTCTTTCTGTAGGTCTTTGAGTTGTTTTTCTGTTTTGACTTTGGTTTCTTCATTCAAACCTATTTCAGTGATAACCTGTATCAGCGCCAAACCTTCTGAACGTGATAACCCCATATCTTCACAGGTTCGATTTAGTAGATCTGCGTCATTCATCATGTAAGCAGAGAGAAAAAAAATCTTCTTAACCAAAACCTCATCCATCATTTGTAACTGGTCTTTAATGCTCATGAGATCATCTCCTTTTTGTCTCTTACCAAAACGTAACAAGTTGGTTTTTTAAGTCCGCCAATACACGCTGACTGTTTATTTGGTCAAACATATTAGGATGTTGCGTATAATCAACGACATTAACTGTTGCATATTCTCATGCATCGCGATCACCTAATACCATCTAAGCCGATCACCTAATACTATCCATCGCGATCACTCAATACCATCGATGCAGATCACTTTTTGGTCAAAATGGTATTGAGTGATCGGCTTGAATGGTATCGTTCAATTTATACTCATTTTTGTCTATCCAGTAGGTGTTTTTAACCGTTATCCTTTTCATTTTTGATGATGAGAATAACCATGCCAACGGCACCTATTTCAATGCGTAAACTTAAAGAGATTTTAAGACTAAAATACGACTGTAAACTCAGTCATCGAAAGATAGCAAACAGCTTATCTATTTCACCTTCAATTGTTTCTAAATATGCCTGTAAATCAGCAGAGTTAGGTATCACTTGCTGGCCACTTGATGAAAAATGGGATGATCATTCTCTGCAACGAGCATTCTTCAAAACAAAGCCCCGACTAAAAGGCTTTAGTATTCCTGACTGGTTGTTAGTTTAGCAGGAGCTGCGACCCAAAACCATGACGCTATTGCTGCTTTGGCAAGAATACAAAGAGCGACACGAGGAAGGATTTTACAGTTACACCCACTTCTGCCGACAGTACAAGGCATGGCTTAAATGTCAAAAACCGTCCATGCGACAAAACCATAAAGCAGGTGAAAAACTGTTTGTTGATTACTGCGGCCCAACTATGAATATTGTTGATGCTAGTACAGGTGAATACCGTACAGCTCAAGTGTTTGTCGCAGTTATGGGCGCATCTAATTATACGTATGCGGAGGCAACGTATAGCCAAAAGCTAGAAGATTGGGTGATGAGTCATGCTCGTTGTTTTGAGTTTCTTGGTGGTGTGCCAGAGCTGGTAATCCCTGACAACTTAAAAAGTGCGGTAACTAAACCTTGTCGATATGAGCCTGATTTAAATCCAACCTACCAACAATTGGCGACACACTACAATACGGTCATTGTGCCTGCTAGACCTTATAAGCCCAAGGATAAAGCCAAAGCAGAAGTGGGTGTGCAAATTGTCGAACGCTGGATAATGGCACGGCTTCGCAATGAAAGCTTCTTTAGCTTGCGCCAATTAAACCTAAAGATACAAAAACTGCTTGTCGACTTAAACCAGCGGAAAATGAAGAAGCACCCTGGTTCAAGGCTCAGTCAGTTTGAATCCATTGATAAACCTGCTCTCAAACCACTACCCACACAGGCTTACAGTTACACCTTAGTCAAACAAGTAAGCGTGCATATTGATTTTCATGTCGAAGTTGAAAAACACTACTACTCAGTACCTCATACCTTGATCAAACAAAAGCTTGAAGCCCATGCCACAGGTCAACTGGTGACACTTTACCATCAGGGTGTTCAAGTAGCCGTTCATCCAAGATCACACCGAGAAGGTGCACACACTACGCTTGATCTACATATGCCAATAGCTCATCAAAAGCAGCAGCAATGGACACCACAACGGTTCGAGCGTTGGGCAGCTAAGTTCGGTGGTTCAACGGAGCAGTTTGTTATGCAATTGATGCAAGCTAAAAAGCATCCAGAACAAAGCTACCGTGCTTGTATGGGGTTATTAAGCCTAGGTAAGAAGTTTACTGACCAACGTCTTGAAGCAGCCTGTCATCGCGCATTAGCCACAGGTGTTACTCGCGTAAAACAAGTAAAAAACATTTTAGAAAAGGGCTTGGATAAGCAACCCTTGCCACAAGCTCAAGGTGATTTACTACAAGATATTGATCATAAAAATATCCGCGGCAACAACTATTACCATTAATCAAAACTAACAAACCAAAGGAAATCTTATGCAAAATATCAATCAACAAGTCAATAACCAGTTAAGTAACTTAAAGCTAAGCGGTATACGTGATGCACTATTGCAGCAATATGAGCAACCCAATCTATACGTAGAACAAAGTTTCGAAGAGCGGCTAAGTTTATTGCTTGAGCATGAAATAACACAGCGTGACCAGCGTAAAATTGATCGCTTAACTCGTCAAGCAAAGTTCAGAGTTGGCGGCACACTGGCTCAACTAAACTATGGCGCAGCACGACAACTCGATAAAACTCAGATCCGTTCATTAGCACAAGGTGAATGGCTTCGCCTTCATCAAAACATCTTGATCACGGGCGCAACGGGGTGTGGCAAAACTTACCTCGCTTGCGCGCTTGGTCAAAACCACTGCCAACAAGGGAGTAGCGTTTATTATTTTAGGCTTAAAGAGCTATTAGAAAAGATGTTCTTAGCGCAAGCCGATGGTAGTTATCGAAAACTGATCAACAAGCTTAGCTCTGCCAATTTACTGATCCTAGATGATTGGGGATTAGAGCCATTAACAGCTCAACAACGCAGTGATTTACTGGAATTAATTGATGCGAGATATGACACAAAATCGACCTTAATTGCCAGCCAATTACCGATAGAAAATTGGTATGAAATGATCGGAGAATCGACACATGCTGATGCGATCCTAGATCGGCTTGTTCACGGAGCAATAAAGTTGGAATTAAAAGGCGAATCGATGCGAAAAAAACTAAATTCCTTGACTGATGGCGATCACTCAAGTTAGATTTTACTAAGGTCTACTGGCAGACAAAAAAGTGATCGGCTTGAATAGTATTGACCGATCGGCTTCATGGTATTACGCAATACTAGTTGTACAAACTTTAGCAACTACTTGTATTATTGTTGCTCAGTAATCGTACTGTCATGCAGTTCTTGTACCTTAAAAGATAAATGAATCATGCTGACCTTCGTAAGGAAGCGGAAAATGAAAGTGTATGCAGTTCTACTCCCGTTAGTTTTGTTTGTAAGCAGTTGTAATGAAAACCCGGTAACGGCAGACAATAAAAACAGTGCGGAAAAAGCCTTAGAGCCGCTGGATATAGCAGGTTCTACGACAGCAGATGTATCAACCTATCAAAGCTATATCGCAGTCCTGTCTGAAGCGTTTATCGGCGGAGACGAAAACGCCATTGCTGCCGTCATATTCCCCAACCGGGAGATGATGACTGCTCATATTCTGAAGCATTACAGCCCCGATAATGCAAAAGCCGCTATCGAATTGCTCGACGTTTCCATGAAGTCTGATCTGTCCCAAGTACTCAGTGCCGTTCGCAAGGCCAGACAACAGGCTGCGAACAGCGGTTTGGATTATTCCTCAGCGAGTTTCGACTCGGCACAGAAATTATCAGGAATGAGTATCGGTGGCATGAAAATGAATGAGCTCGGAATGAACATTAAGTCAGGCGACAAGGTCTATGCGTTCACCTTGCCGCAAAGCAGAGATATTCTTGGTCGGTGGGTCACGATGGGTGAAACTGAGTTTAGCGGTGTCACCTCAACGGCTACCGACGAATTGGATTTAGAGCTTTGATGGCTCTTATATAAGGACATTCCATGCGGTTACTTTTTCTATTCTGGTTGGCTTTGTTTGCGACTTTTTCTAGTTCAGTTGATGCCGTCACGCCCCCTGCCGAAATCCCGGCCACGGAACTCAATATTGTTCGTTACTGGTATAGCTTGTCTGAAAAATCTCCTGACTTAGAGGCAGTTGTCACGCAAGCTACAGAATTTCAACGTGCAAATCAGTTTGATAAAGCTCAGGTTAAACAAGCATTGTTAAATGAAGCAAATGCTGAATTTCACGGCAATTTTAACGGCTCAGAAGTGTTGGTGGTCAACTTACGAGAAGAAATAAAGGATTACGATTTTGACCAGAAGGGCTTTATGTTCGGTGTTTTTGATGGCAATGCCTATATTCCTGTGCGTTCACCTGTGCTGACATTACAACGAAGCAGGGTACGTCTGGATGAAATAGAGTACAGAATTGTTTTTGATAATCCTCAGCCTTTTGCCTTGCTGGATATGCCGACTGAGCAAGCAAGAATGTTCTTGAACGGTAGAAACTCTCAACTTGTAAATGTAACAATCAAGATGCAGCCCATTTCAGCGCAAACTGATGAGATTAATACCGGTTACTCAAGCCAGACTCAGCGTACACTAATTGTTCATGTTGCTGAGGTCAGTGTCAGTGTGGAAAAGAACAACCAGCTTGTATGGCAAAAATCTGCAGGGCTAATGGCAGCAGACGATATTGCCCAAGCCAACCAGACCTCAGGGGAAGTCGTAACAGTAACGCAGCATAACATTGAAACCCTCTGGTATCGCATGCAAAACATCAAACCGAATTTTGCGCTTATTGCCGCACAATCCCAGAAGGTAAAAAGTGCTAATCGGTTCGACAAAGAACAGGTATTTGATGTTGTAATGGAGGAGGCTGAACAGCAATTTGATGAACTTATTCCTAATGCCAAACGGTTTGGCGGCAGTATTCAGTCTCAGCTTTCCGAGTACGATGCCATTAATCAGGGTTTCCATGTGTCATTGTTTTCAGGGGCTACTTACATTGAGGGCGGATTGTTTTTCGACAATGCTGCTGACTTTGCCTTTATCAGCATGACGCCCGAACAGGCTGACACGTTTCTGGATACCTATGGTCGATACCCGAATATTAATGTCGAATTTGAAGCACAACCGGTTTTGCCGCAGGCCAAGCTGACCCGGCTGGCAAACCTCGACAGTGAAAAAAGTATTCTTGGCTATCTTACCAAAGTTAAATTAACAGCATCTACTGGCGGTCAGAATCAGGTATTAACTGACGAAACACGGGAACCGCTCACGCCGGTACAAATTCAGGAGCTGGCACGTTCACCGGTTACCATTGATCGAGCACCGCACATTGAGGATGCAGATGTTGTTCTAACGTGGGCGAAAGCTGCCGATATACAGCCATCGTTTGAGGCCTGGGTGACAAATTCGCAACAGTACCGCATGGCGGCGAATGAGTTTGTACAGCAACGCTTATATCCGGTATTACTCGATGAACGGCAACAATTCTATCGTCAGTACAAAGCAGCGCCTTTCCGGGTTCGTATCGCGGCGCGAATGGGCGAGTATGATTTTGACAACCAGCAGTTTGAAATTTCGCGGGTAGATTTTACCCGCATCCTAAAGTATCGAGACCAGATTGCTGCAGACCTGTTTGGTGACGTGGCAGACAAAGATCGCCAATATGAGCTTCAACTTACAAATTTTGCAGATTTGCAGTATTTTTCAGCTTCCCCAAAAGAGGCGGAAGAACTCCTTACTCAAATGGGTTCAGGCAGAGATATCACCCTGGATCTACTAGTTTATCCTGCACTTGGTATTCACAACGCTGCCTGGGGAGAAAAAGAAGTACGGCAGCTTCAAGGGTTGATAACGGATGTCAGGATATTGGGTCAATCGAGATGGTACTTCGACACGGGTAGAGTAATGTCCCGCCTGTTTGAAACCACAATTGCGGTACCACCATCAGCGGTTCAATCACAAGTATTGGTTGAGAAAAAACCTCACCTTGACCCCTTCAATGTAGATATCAAATCTATGCGTTTGGGCATGTCAAAAGATGCATTTGAGACTCATGCTTTACAAACCTTTGGCAAAGTTGACCCATATCGTGGTAACAGCAACGTTTTACATTTTACCAATGCAGGTGGTGAGAGTGGTTATGGATATTTTGATAAGGCTAATAAGCTAGTGTTCTTGCAGTATTACCGCACATTACCGGGGCGCGGAAAGACAGAGGCTGTAGTGGCGTCTGTGAAAAACAAATACGGCACCCCGTTTAAGCAGGATAGTCAAAATATTGGGTCAAAAATAGGTTACGTTTACCTGTATTATTCTGATCCAACAGAAATGGGCCTCGATCCCAAGAATTCTAAAGTGGGCTTGTGGGTAAAAATTCAGGAATCAAGCCAGTTTAAACCCATTACCGAACTTGAAATCAACCTAGGGACTAAACCTTAAATCACGCGATTGCTGTCTTCCCGGCATTTGGCTCCGGCGATGGAAGCACAGACTACAAGGAATAAAATATCAGTGAATAAATACGCCACTTTGGCTGATTGACCGGGATCTTCTAACTCACTAAAAAGCTGTTCAAATACACCAGTGCCCATCACTGTCCCTGCAAAAAAGAGTATAAGATCACAGCTACAATATTTCGTCCAGTTATAATATCTCTTGTTAGCTCAGTTGTGCAATAAATGTTCGCGATCTTGCCATGCTATCGTCCCTTAATGATCTGGCCGAAAATGTCAGTTTCTTACCAAAAAATCAGAAGTATGAAAATCATCCGCTTTTTGTCTTTTGATGCCAGTCACGGCTGGTGTGGGTCACCTGAGTATGTAAAGAGGAAGTTGACAATAAGATAACTCAATTTCTGTAATGAGCGATTGGACTAAACCGGGCAGTCGCCACTCGGTATGACAAATTAGCCAGGACTACCGCAGTGTAGTTGCCTTGGCATTTGTCATGATGTGACTACCGGTGTATTGCGATTAATAAATAAACAAAGATCAACACTACCTAGCCCGGTCAGGATATAAAAATAAGCTTAAACAAGCGGAAAACGTGTCTCTAACTGCGAAACATCCAGCGTATTGCCATTACGGTTAACCTGACGATACACACTTAACGTTACCGGCGACACAAAACCCGCAACCTGCTCGATATCATTGAGTCGTGCGCCCTGTTTAACCAGATAAGTCAGGTAGGTATGTCTTATTGCTGCGACCGGGAACTGATCCGGGAATGGTAAACCCGCATCGTGGGCAATATTCACTACCAACTGGTCTAACTGACTCGTATCGAGACGTTCACTGAATATCAGCGCGCCGTCATCTGCTGTAGCAGCACCTTTGTTAAGTAATATCAGACAATCGGCGTGTAAGCGCAGTATACGACCATAATCGCCAGCCACCGTTAACGTGCCAGCCTGCACATCAACATCCTGATAGCGAAGCAACAATAACTCTTCCGGCGCTACGCCACACAGCAATAATCCGACAACAAGTTTGCCATCCCGGTTAGATGCCTTAAATAACGCCTGGCAATCCTGCTCACTGAGCAAACGTAAAGGTTCTGCACTTTGCTGACCTAATTGCAGCGGCGTTTTTGAATGGCCTAACTGCGCGTTTTGTTGATGAGCCAACCCTTCCTGCATAGCGCGCTGATGCTCGAGGGTCATACCCGCATTGGGCACCACATGATAACTGGTCATCGTGGCCGGCGGCGTGCGCTGACGATGTATAAAACTAAACAGTAGCAACGCACAGACTCCGGCTAAAGCTGCCACACCAAGCACAATGGCTGAGTCACGCCAATAATTGGGAGATACCGGATAACCAGGCTCAAAAGGTTGCTCCAATACCGTTATTTTAGGTTGATAGGGATTTTGTACTTCGGTTTGAATCAACTGATCCTGCAAGGTTTGAAACTGTAACTGCAGTTGTTCCAGTGAGTTCATCATGCGACCGTATTCTTCAAGCTTCTGATTAAACACCTGAGCATCTTTACCTAAGGTATCCAAATCAGATTGCAACTGCGCTTGCTTTTGCTGTGAAGTTGACACCGTCCGTTGCAACGCCTCCAGATAACGTTGCTGACTGGCGAGTTCAGCCTCATCATAGCGTTCCTGTAACCCCGCTAATTTGCGTTTTTGCCCAACGATGGCGGGATCTAAATCCATATAGGCTTCAGTGTAATCCTGACCAAGCAGGGCCAGTTGAGACTCAATCTCCGTGATACTGCTATAGAGCCCGTCCATGCGCCTCTGATCTTCAGGGTGAATAACCGTCTCTCCCCGATTGATACTTTGCCTCACGCTGTCCAACTCCGCTTCCGCTTCGGCTTGCATCGTTTCGGCTTCATCAAGGGCTGCTCCCATCCCTTTAATTTTGGCCAGTACACGGTTTTCATCCCGCTCCAGCGAAATAATATTATTTTCTTCGCTGTACTGTTCTATCACCCGGCGCTGCTCAGCGATCTTCGCTTCCAGTGCGACTAACTGCTCTTGCCCTTCACTAATAGTTTCCTCAGTATTAGACACCGTTTCCTGTGTGAGTTGGTCCAGGTACAAACTGATCCACTGTTCCAGCACAGGCTTTAATACCGCTGGCTCTTCTCCCGACGCATACAAGCTAACGATACGGCTATTGAGGTTTTCTTCGGTCGACAGCATAGCGGCCAGGGCTTCAGGCTCTATCGACAAATAAGATTGATTCAGCAAGCGCAGACTAAGCGCTTCGATAACCCGGTTGCTGGTCAGGCGCTGATTATTTAACGTGATTTGTTCGGTCGGTACCGCGGCTTGCTCGCTATTAACTTGCTGGCCGTAACTAAAGTGAATAATGGCCTGACTTTGGTATACCGGCGACCGGGTCCAAACCCATATCATGCCAACGACCAGAACCACTAAAAAAGTAATCCCCAGCACCCACCATTTTTGCGTTTGCAATGCTTTGGCGTCTTGTTCAGCCTGAGAATCTATATTTCCTGCTACAAACTGCGATGGTGTGACTTTCACATTATCATTAAATGACATAGGTTATTTCCGTATTCCCATACACTGCGTCGCTTCCACACATAAATGCCGCGCACAATGAATATTGAGCTGTTAATCGTACTTAACTAATACAATGGCGGTTAGATTAGCAGCTAACATAGTGCTGCGCGACTGATATTGCTGCGATGTTCACCGGGTATTCGAAAGGTATCGGGCTAACCGTTGGTCCAGAAACAGGAAAAAAAGTATTCGTACTGCGAACCCTACCTGCCAAGGACGAAAACAACTATGGCCAACTGGCGCAGATAGCAGGTTTCAGCTTGCATGCAGGGGTATTTGCCGATAGTCACCAAACTGACAAACTTGAACGACTATGCCGATGCATCGCTCGCCCCGCCATTAGCGAACAACGTTTGCGTATGACAAATGCAGGTAAAGTCAGATATGAACTCAAAACCCCGTATAATGTGACGGCAGAAGTGACTGCTTCACAGCGCGGTAAGAACAGTCCTGGGCTTGTTAGTGCAGAAAGTGAAGTACCTGATAAACCTTACCATGCCAGAGGTATGTCATGGGCGTACCGCCGATTGTCGAGCGAGAACAAATTGATATGGTTGGCGATTACACCATCCAGAGAGATTGAGATTAACCAACCCTGGTAGGGTGAGAAAAACACCTACGCACGCAAAAATGCATGAATTAAATTATTTTTGTATACTGTTCCAAACTCGGCTTCCAATAGTTTGTGCTCAGTTGTGATACTGTCAACCAAACCGAGTTCAAGCGCTTCCTCACCCAGCCAGAAATCGCCGGAGAATAGCTTAGGATTTGTTTCAAGGTTAATTCTCTCTTTTCGTGAATTAGAGACGGTTGCTTTAAACAAATCATGCAACTTAGCCAGCGTAAAATTTATCTTTTCCGCATCTTCTTCACTGGTCTCAAAGAATGGGTCAAGTCTGTGTTTGTGTTCGCCGGCCGTGAATACTTTTTTAGATACGTTGTATTCATCCAATATTTTACTAAAGTCAAACGTCTCCATAATAACGCCTATGCTTCCAACCATTGTCATGCTCATGCTATGGATTTCGTCGTCTGCGCACGCAATCCAGTAGGCACCACTTGTCATTGATCCGGTACCATAAATTACTAAATTCTTTTCGGGATATTTCTTTTGTAGGTAAATCAGCTCATCGTGTATACGGGCTGATTCAGAGGGGCTTCCGCCAGGGGAGTTAATAGAGAGGAAAACGCCAGAATTATTCTCATCTGCGAACGCTTTTCGTAGCGATGCATTAATCCGATTGGCATTAGCGAGCATCCCTGGCCCTATCTCGCCATTTATTTCAACCTTGGCCACATAGTCTTCCCCACCAAAAAGGTTGTTTTTACTCCAGAGTGTAAATAACCCGTAACCAACGAGCATTACAACAGGGAAGAACAGCATATAGAATTTCCATTTCTTATACTTAATTTCAGCTTGTACCATTTCAAGTAGTCGCTCATTTGCCAGATTTGAATTTGCAAGCGCTGTAGCCATATCATTCTGGGTATAGCTTTCTTTACTGTCTTTATGTTCCATAATGTAAGTCCTCTATAGTGGGGTTCTAGGGATTTTCCCCTCTAAAGTAACATAGAATGCTACA
>CERS01008741.1_pt1 | contig 13116 bp, 11 predicted proteins | sample 356251 | NCBI WGS metagenome assembly CERS01 (sample SAMEA2621020, study PRJEB7988) | marine metagenome | isolation source: saline water (ENVO:00002010), including
TAGTATGTGGAATACTAGTAAAGTAACAAATATGGAATGGATGTTTACTGCTGCGTGGGCTTTTAATCAAGATATAAGTAAGTGGAATACTAGTAAAGTAACAAATATGGAAAGGATGTTTAGCGGTACTAAGGATTTTAATAAAGATATTAGTATGTGGAATACTAGTGCTGTAACAAATATGAAATTTATGTTTGAAGGTGCTAAAGCTTTTAATCAAGATATAAATAAGTGGGATACAAGTGCTGTAGAAGATATGAAAGGTATGTTTGAAGGTGCTAAAGCTTTTAATAATGGTAGTGAACCATTATTATGGGAAGCACAATCCTTAACAGATGCGAGTAAAATGTTTAAAGATGCTACGTCTTTAAATAATACAGTTCATTTGAAGTTTGGTCAGAAAAAAAAAACAAATTTAGAACAAATTGTAGACGGTGCTGAAAAAATGTGTAATAATACTACGAGGTTTGGAGAATCAATAATATTAGAGTCAAATTGTGGGGAGAGTGATAGTATTGATATTTAAAAATAATCTATATAGTAAAGAAAATTTAATAATATAAATCAGTTTTAATTATAGAGAATAATATGCCAGAATGACCAGATTGGGTCTAATTTACATATATAAATTATCAGGAATTTTCTCAACATTTTTATTAATAATTTCAGAAAACTCATCAATATGTTCCATAACATTATCAGATTTTCTATATTTAAATAAAAACTTTTGTAAATCGGCAGTAGTATATTTAAGTTTTTTAGTAAATTTCATAAATTCTTTTAATTGATTATCTTTAAAGAAATGCATAAACATATTTTCAGTTTGTTTTCTGGAAGCATATGTAAATTCTAATTCATAATCGATACGTCCACTTCTTTTTAATGCGGAATCTAATCTATCTTTATGATTAGTGGTAATAAATGTTAATAATTTATGTTTTTTAATAATACCATCTAATACATTTAATACAGTAGAGAATGATAAATTAGATTTAGAATCTCTTTCAACAAATAAAGCATCTAGGTCTTCTAATACAAGAATACTATCATCTGGTAATGATGTAATAGCTCTAGTAAATGTATTATCATCTAAATCTTTAGTAACATTTAAGAAACATATATCTAAATTAAAATGAGACGCAATAGTATAAATTAAACTAGTTTTACCAGCACCTGGAATTCCATGAAATAGAAAATTCATTTTAAATGGAATACCGTGTTCTAGATAATCATTTTCATCTTTAAAAAATGTAGTAATATTATCTAATAAATCAGTAAAATTAATATCCATAAATAATGTATTTTTTTGTCTTTTATGAATAGTTGATAGTATAGTCCAAGAACCACCAGGTTTTAGAATTCTACATAATAGTTTATCATATTTAATTGGTGTAGCATTTTTTTCTCGTGCATCTTCTATAAAATCTAGTAATAGTTGTTTACTATCATTTGTAAGAGTAATTTCTTCATAAAATTTAATTTCCTCAGAAGTAGTTAAAAAATTATTAGATTTTGTATAATATAATTTAATAATATTATCTTTATAAATTATATCATGAACTCCATGTCGTGGAACTAAATTTAATTCATATATTTTTTTTTCTTTATTATTAAAAAATCCTGAAGTACAATATTTGTCGGTCTTAATAAAATCCATAGAAAATTTTAAAATATAATTTAAAATTTTTAAACTAGTATCAGATGTAAATTTAATAGAGCATGACATTATAATATATTAAGGAATATAATTCTAAGTATATTTTATATATTAAGTATTATTTACATCATTTTCTAGATATACTTCATAAATATTATCTTTTAGATGTTTTTTTTTTTTTATAGAATAAAATACTTTATTATTAATTAATTTATTATTATTAATAAAATAATAACCATTTGGTGGATATAAATCATCCAAATTAGAAACAATATTTGCTGTATAATATTTATTTGTTTCATCAAAAACTAAATTTTGTAATCCCAAATTAGTTTTATTAGTAACTGATATAGCAAGTTGATAATCTATTACATGAAATGTATTACTATCAGTAGTATTAGAATATTCTAATTTATATAAATTATTTTGTAAATCTATTTGTGTAATTTGATAATTATAACTATAAAACAAATTACAAGTATAATGATTTAATGTATCATTATATTTAAAATCAATAATATATATAGGAGTTTTATTATTGTTATAATCATATATCTGAAAATTTTTAATATAAATTTTATTTTCATTAGAATATAGTGAATGATTTGTTTCTATTTTATATAAATTATCATAACCAGATAATTTAATTAATACAATATAATCATCCAAAATAGTTAATATTTCCATATGTACGTAATTATTATTTTTATCAAAAATTATATCTGCTGTATAATTATTATTATCTTCTTTTATTATATTATGTAATGAATATTGAATTTTAATATTATTATCAAGATATATTTTATTAAATTTAATTTTAAATGCTTTATTATCTTGAATATTTGTTTTAGTTAATCTAATTTTAGAAGTATCTATAAATACAATATTAAAATAATCATTAGGATTAGCAAACATAGTAAAATTATGATTTACATGAATAGGTGTATATTTTGTTGTTAATTTAATAAATTTAGTATCTAAATTATCAAAATTTAATTTATACCATTGGTTACCATTATTTAGTTCGAAATGTGTATTATTAAAGCGTAATAAGCCAATAAAATTATTATTATAACTATAATTATTATACACATTAGATACATTAGGTAATTTAATAGTATCTATAAATAAATCATTATATATATTTCCAGTATTACTAGATGTAAAATCAAATTCAAAATTATTATTATTATTTCCAACTAATTTATTAAGAGAATTTATACCAATACTACCTATAATATTATAATTAATATTATTATTATACTTAAATTTAATATTATTTGTTTGTAATTTGTTTATATTAGCTTCATATGTATTTAATTCATCTATATTTATATTTTGATATATATTAATATTATTATAACTAATATTACTATTATCATTTAAATAACCTTTATAAGTTATTTTATTTTTATCAGAATTAATTATACCACTAATAGTAGTATTATAAAATATTCCTAAATTATATGTGTTTTTAAAATTATCATCTACAGATATTTCTTTATTAGCAAGATATGTTTTACAATTTATTTTTGTTTTATTATTTAATATATTTAAAATAGATGTGTTATGAGATGGTGAAATACTATTGATTAAATTTTGTTGTTTTTCATAATTACTATATAAAGTATATGATAAATCTATTGTATTTAATGATAATGTACTATTAGATATATTATGAGAAATATTAGCATTAATATTTAAATTATTTTTCAATGTAAGATCTTCATCTATATTAAATATACCAGTATTAGAAATATTTGTATTTCCTATAATATGATTATTTATATTATCATTATTACCTATATTTAATTTAATAGAATTTAAATTTAAATTATTAGTTGTTTCAATATATGATGTATTTAATGTATTTAATACATTAATATTATTTACTATATTTATATTATAAGAATTTAGATAATCTGTTTCTATATTATTACTTAATACATTTCCTTTAATATATAGTTCATAATTATGTATATTATTTGAAAATATACTCACATTTTTATTTACATATCTATTATTATTATTTGATAACCATAAACTACCCATTTCTTCAATATATTTTCCAAAAAACTGTACTGTACTATCAGGTAAATTATTATTAGTATCTAAAATATTTATTATATTTAAATAATCTGATAATAATAATGGTTGCGAAATTTCATATAATTTAGTATTTTGATTATTATCTACTTCTATAAGAACACTTTCAAATACAATAGATTGATTTAATTCTTTTTGAATTTTACTAATTGATATATTATTACTAAATAATAATATATGTGTAATAATAATATTTTTATTAATTAATAATTTAATTTTATCATTTGATATATTATATATATCTGATTTATATTGTATTATACTATTACTAGCTGCATCTAATTTTAATACTAGTTTATTATTTTCTATAACCCACTTATTAGTATCATTTTGTTTATTTACTTTTAATTTACTAATATTTATTTTATTATTAAGTTTATTCAGTATATAAATATCATCATCTTGTATATTAGTTACATTATTATTATAATATAAAGAATTAGATATAATTAAATTATTTTTTATAGATATTGGACCATTTATATCAATTAATGATTTAGGATAATAATTATTAATACCAACATTTCCTCTAATAGAAGAATTATTTATATTAAAAATATTGTATTGTGGTATAAAATCACTATTATATAATAAATCCATTACTATTATATATTATAAAAATAATATTAAAAATTTTTTCTTTTAATATGAAATATGAAATCTTTTAAGAACATTATTTATAATTAATTCTTCTCTTTCTATATTTGCATTCATATATATTTCTTGATTATTAATTTTAAAATTATCATTTATAGTTAATAAATTATAAAAACCTTCTTGTTCTTCAGCAGAAGTGCTTGAAATAGATGTAGAAAGTTGTTTTAAATTATTATAAATATCAATATATATAAATCTATTATTTATATTATCAAAATAAATAGATAAAGGATTAGTTGTAGTATAATTAGGTAAAATTATTTCATTATTAATATTTAATATATTTACATTAATATTATTTATTACATTAATATTATTTGATAATAAACTAGAATAATCACACTGTAATATTGATTGATTTAAATCATTTTCTGTGCTAATTTGTGTTTGTGTTTGTGTAAATGGATTATTTGATAAATTTAAATCACCATCTATGTAAATATTACCATCTACACATAATTTATAATTATTTTCATCATTATTTGATATTATATTTAATTTATCTTTAATATATACTTCTTTATTATTATCAACTAATAAATTATTTGTATTATTAGCATATATTATTTGATTATCATTCAATTTAATATTAAAATTATTACTCTTTATAGCATTATTTATGTGTAGATTTTTTTTTACATTTAAATAACTAGACTGAATAAAATTATGTGAAATGATAAAATTATTGTGTATATTTAAAACATTATCATTATTATCATTATTATTATTATTATTATTATTTAATACACCTATATTAATAATATTATTATTATTATTGTTAATATATAAATAATTAAAAGTACTCTCAATATTTTCAATATTTAGATTTTCAACAATTAGATTATTTGAATTTAAATTATTACATTTTATATTATTATTAATTACAAGATTTTCAGTAATATACATATTACCATTTATGTGCAAATTAGATGTAGGATTATTAGTGAAAATACCAATATTATTATTTATACTTAAATCATAATTATTGATTAACCAATGTGAACTACCACTACTAATATAATTACCAATTAATTGAACTTTCTGAATAGATGATGATATATCAATAAAATTTAATTTATTTAATGTATTAGAAAGTATTATTTCACTATCAAATTTATATAAATTTGTAGTTCCAGAAACTAATGTAGAAATATAGTTAACATTATCAACAGTTATTGATATATTTGAAGGTGCAATATGAGTATTATTTCCATAATCAACATAAATATATTTTAATATTAACCTTTGCGATGTTTTTATATTTATTTCAACATTACCGGATGTATCTAAATCATATATATTACTATAGTAATATAATTCATCATTAAATTCATCATTTTTCAATATTAATTGTAATTCATTATTTTCTAATAGCCATTCACTATTTGTATTATATAGTTCTTTATCTTGTAATAATCCAGTATTAGTTTGTTGTATTATTTTAATCGAATTCGTATTATTATTTTGATTATAATTTATATTACCAATTATATTTAATCTTTCTGTATTTATATTACCATGTATATCAACAAAATTTTGAGGATTTTTAACACCACCTATACCAATTTGCCTATAATCTATATTTGAATTAAATAAATTATAATTAGGATAAAAAAAACTATTATAATTAAAGTTATTCATCCTTTATATTTTATAACATCTTTTTAAATTAAAAAAAAAATTATAAAATTTATAAAAATTATATTAATTAGCATAAGCTATAACATTATTATATTCATCTATTGTAAAATTTATATTAATATTATTATCATTGTTAATATAACTGAATATACCATTATTATTAAGATTATATGTGTCGTCAATTATATTTATATTAGTAAAAGGTATAGTTTTATTTAAAATAGATGTGCTTAAACTATTTATACTATAAGACATACTTATATCACTTCTATTATTTGTTATAATTAAATTATTAGAAAAAGTACTTATATTATAATTTATTATAGTATTTTCTAAACTGTTGTTTTGATATATAGTTTCTTTATTAAGAGTATCTATAAGTTTTTCTTGTATTACTATTTGATTATTTGGATTAGTTATTATATTTATATATTCTAAATTATCTTCTTCATAAGTATATTTTTCTATTCTATTATGAAAAGCAGGTTTAAGAGCATTTAAATTAGCAGCATATAGACCTTGTAATTCACAAATATTATTTTCATATTCTATAGAACCATATTTATATCCATTATATATTTCACATTTTAATGAATTTACATTATATTGCATTCTACCAAAATCATTATGTGTAGTTATATTATTATTGTATTTAATAGGTATTTGAAATTTATTTAAAACACTTATATTATTACTATCTAATAGGTTATTTTGAATTTGATTAAAATTAAGTTTATTTATAAATGTTAAATGTGTATTATTATTATCAAATCCAGAATATTTATTAGTAGATGTATTATAATATATTAAACCGGACTTTATATTTTCTGTATAATTTTGATATTTAGGAATATATAATATATTAGTTTTTGTTATAGTATTATTTATATTATAAGCATTAACTTTATTAGTTACATTTAAATTATTTGTATAAATATTTATATCATATGAATTTTTATTTATATCTGAACCTAATGAGGTTGCTAATCTAATTACATTAATATTATTTTTTACATCTATATTTCCTGTAATTTTAATATTTCCATTTACATATAAATCTTTTTTATTATTTGCTGATATATTTATATTATTTTTAATTAATAAATATATATCATTAATAGAACTATTAGAACTATCATTTTTATTAAAAATAAAACTATTTAATATTGTTTGATTTTCTAAAAAACTTATAAGATTGTTATGATTATATTTAATAAAATTATTAGTATTATTTAAATTTAATGTATTTATTAAATTATAATCTTTTGTTTTTACATTTCCTATATAATCAATTTCTGTATTATTACCAATATTACAAAAATCACCATTATTATTTGTACCAATACTTAATTTATTTTTTTTTAAATTAATATTTAAATTATTTATAGTATTTGTTATAGAACTTAAACTTATTTTATTAGTTATATTTAAATTATTTGATACATAACATATATTTCCTGTTATACTTTTATTTATATTTAAATCATAATTAACATTAGTATTTCCATTTACAAATAATTGATTATTATTTGTATTTATTCCATTTATATTAACATTTCTATTTACGAATATATTAGAATCATTTTCAGGAATATTATTCCAAGTATTACCTTGATTAAATTTATAATATCCAATTAATTTAATATAACTATCATTTGGATAAGAAGTAAAATTAATATTCTGTAAACTATAAATTTCTATAGAATTATTTAACTTATAGTAATATTTATTTAATTTTTGTATAGATGTACTATTAGTAGATATTGTATTCATACTAAAATTATTCAAATCACCTAAATCACTATCTAATATTGTGCCCTGATTACTTTTTTTATATATAAATAAATGAGTAATAATTATAGGTGTATGTATATATAATTTAATAATATTATTCAAATAGTATTCTGAAGAAATATAATTATAAATTACATTATCAATATTATTTAAATAATTGAAATCTAATTGATTATTTACTGTTTTCCAATTATATAAATTATTTTCTGTATTATCTATTTCAACTGGTTTTACTTCATTTGTTAATTGATTATAATGTAATACATTTAAATCTTTATTAATAATATTATTTAAATAAATATTATCTCCAATATTTAAATTACCTATTAAATTAAGATTACCATTAATATCTAATGTATGTTTTGGAGTAGATATTCCAATACCAACATTATTTTTATTAAAAATATTGTAATTATATAAAAAATTTTTATTATAATCAATATTCATTTATATATATAATTATAATATTTTCATAATTAATATATTAACAATAACTATTATTATATTTTAACCAACTATTATCATCATTTGTTTCATTATTGACTATTTTAATATTTTGATTATAAGTTAAATCAATATTATAATGGTTTCTTTTATTCAAAATATATTTAGCATATAATATATCAGATATATTTTCAAATATATTTGTAATATTTATATTTTTTATTGCACTTGATTCAATATAATCCATTTTATATTTATTACATAATTCATGTATTATATAGTAGTTTGTATTTTTTTGTAAATCTGATTTATTCCCTACTAATAAAAATACACATTCTTCATCAGCATTTTTTTTTACATTTTCTAACCAATAATTATTAATTGAATATAAAGAATTTATATTACTTAAATCAAATGTAAATATACATGCTTTTGCTCCTCTATAATATAAATTAACTAAACTTCTAAATTTTTCTTGTCCTGCACAATCCCATACTTGTAATTCTTGTTCGTATTTAGAAAATATTATATTTGAATATTCAGTTCCCATTGTTGATTTAGGATTTTCAGTATTTTTTTTTAAATAAGAGTTCATAATTGTAGTTTTTCCTATACCTGAATCACCTATTATAATAACTTTATATTTATTATAATTTATCATATATATATATATATATATTATTATTATAATTTTTTATATATATAAAAATATTATTATTAGATTTAGACACAAGATATGGCGCAAAAAAAGCACAAAAAACTTCTTATCAAAATAATACTTTGGAGAAGATCAACGATTAGTAATTAAATATCCTAAGATTAATGTTATTATTGCTAATGGATACTTTAACAGTAATGTGTTTGTATCTGCCACTGCTTCTTCCTCTTCTTCTAATATTCTAATTCTTCTTCATCTATCATTTATATAAGTAAATGAATTTTCAAATTTAACAAGTAAAGTTGCGCCTTCTTCTATACCTAACTCAGCAAATGTTTGTTCATCATTCACCTTAGTTTCCCCAAATATTATAATAACAGTATAACCATATTTTGAAGCTATAGTTTCATAAATTTTATCTTTCCCTTGAACTCTTATTGTGTCGTTTCGTTCTTGATTGTCTATTATAAGGTTAATTTCTATGTCTTCTGTAACATCTGTTATTCGACCAGCAATAAACAGATCTCTATAATTATCTCTAAAAATTGTACTATGATTTGTCGTTGTTTTTAGACCGTCATTATTCTCCCTTTTCTTTAGATACATGTTTATATTTGTAATATTTAGGTCATCTTGTCTCACGCGCGGTATATTCCAGGCGCTCATATTATTGGTTATAGGCCAATTAAATCTCATCCCATCATATTCTAGTGTGTATGAGTGGAACCCACACAATGCCTGCTCGCCTTTAGACATGATACCCATATATATTCTATTTGGATGTACAAGGGCCTCATCTGCTCGGATGCTCTCATTGTTCTCCAGGCGCCACTCTCTTGCTTCATTCCACTTTTTAAAATAATCTAATCGTTGTCTATATTTTTCTAAAATAATTTCCTTAATCTTTTTTTCTTTCATAAGAACTCTAATATAGTCCTCATGATTGTCATCATCAGTATAAGTTTTGTCTGGATATAATACAGATAGTATATATGAATATATATATATTTCTACACTTCGTAGTGTGGGCCACATTTTGTATAATTCCATATCTGTACTATTGTTATCAGGAAAGCCCCCACTTACTGGGATGACGAGAAAGGCTATACATCTCCATCTCCTGAAGATCTTTATCGCTACCGTCCTTATGGAGATATATCGGTTCACAACGTTTGGTTTCGTGATCATAATCTTTTTGAATTACTTGTAGAATTTCATGGTCTCTAGCATCACTACTCGACGCCCCGCCCCCACCACGTAATTTATTTTTAAAATTTAAATATTTTAGTTTATATTTTAAATATTTTTCTTTATAAGTCATTATATATATATATAATTTTTTTTATAATTAATTTAATATTTATTGATCTAAATCAAATAATTTAGATTTATAAAACATTTATATTAATAAAATATATAAAAATATATTTTTAATCAAATAAATGAATGAAATTAATTACTATGAATTTAAGAATGATATAAATAAAATAAAAAATGAAACTCTTAATATAGAAAAAAAAGATATAATAAATCATTTTAATAAAATAAAAGGATGGAGTGATAGTTTTTATTGGATAGGTATGTTTACATTATGTTTATCTCCATATACAATAATACCGTGGTTATTTTTATCATTAGGTATTTTTTCAAAATGGACTATAATAGGTCATCATATATGCCATGGAGGATATGATAATTATAAAGAACTAAATTATAATAAAAGAATATATGGTATAAAAACATTATATAGAAGATGTAGAGATTGGTTTGATTGGTGGTTAATAGAAGCTTGGAATATGGAACATAATAATTTACATCATTATAATCTAGGAGAAATAAAAGACCCAGATTTAGTAGAACATAATTTTCATTTAAGAATAATGAATTTACCAATTTTTATAAAAAAAATAGGAATATTTTTTGTAGCATTTATATGGAAATGGTTTTATTATGCTCCAAATACTTATAAATATTATTCTTTAGTACAATTAAGAACAAATAATATAGATAAATATAATATGTTATCAGATCATGACTTAGAATGCACTTATACCTTATACGATCATATAGTTAATAATAAACCATGGGTAAATGGTCTTTTTACAAAAGTGCTAGGACCTTATTTAATTTATATGTTTGGAATAATACCAATGATGTGGTATATTATAAATAGTTATATGGGGTGGAATATTATGGAGAATGTATTTATAAATTTAGTATTAGCCGAATTATTAACAAATTTACATTCATTTATTATAATTGTAACAAATCATTGTGGTGAAGATTTATATAGATTTAATAATTCTGTAAAAGCACTAAGTGGAGAATTTTATTTAAGACAAATAATATCATCTACTAATTTTGATACAGGTAGTGATATTAATGATTTTTTACATGGATGGTTAAATTATCAAATAGAACATCATTTATTTCCAGATTTAAGTATATATGAATATAAAATAATCCAACCAAAAGTAAAAGAGTTATGTAAAAAATATAATATACCATATACTCAAGAAAATATATTTGTAAGACTAAAAAAAACTGTAGATATAATGACTGGTGAAAAATCAATGAAAGTATTTAAAGAAGAATAATCAAAAATATTTTATATTAACATCCTTTTCCTAAACATAAAGGACATTTTTTATGTCTACATAAAGGACATTTCATAATTTTATTTGATTTTAAAAATTCTAAATAACATTTATAATGTAGATAATTATTACAACACTTTAATTTTACTATATCTATATTTTTATTATTATCTAAACATATAGAACACATAAAATCTTCATATATATTATTATTATTTATTATTAATTCTCCCATCCAAAAAATCATAATTTAAATTTCTTAGTTTTTGTTTTATTTTAATATATATATTTCTTATATTATTACCTTCTATATATATTTTTATATTTTTATATAAATATAAACATAATTTATTATTTTCTATATTAAAATTTTTTAAATCAAAAAAACTTATTATATGTTTTATACCAATTTCTGAAATTATTTTTGTTATAATTATTGTTGTTCTATTTATTTCTATATTATTATTATTTAAATTATAATTATAAACATTCATTTTTATTATTTATATTATTTTTATTTAATAATTTTAATTTGTTTTATATTTTTTTTAATTTAATTTTTACTAATTGATTTTTATATTTTTTATTTTTTATATGAAAACTATTATATCTACAGAAAAATCATTTTTAAATATTTATCAATATGAAAATAAATTATTAGTAAAATCTTGTATTGAAGATATTAAAAATAAATTAATAGAAAGACCCGAAATACAAGTATATGGAAAAATATGTTATCAAAACCGTTCTATAGGATTTTTCTCAAATGAAAGTATTGGTTATAATTATTCAAACCAAATGATAAAATCACAAAATTTAACATCAAATTTGAATGAATTATTAAATTCAATAAATATTATTTTTAATAGTGCTTTTAATTCAATTTTAATAAATTATTATAAAGATGGTAATGATAATATAGGTAATCACAGTGATAATGAAAAATGTTTAGATAAAATAGGTGTAGTATCTTTATCATATGGTGCGATTAGAAAATTTAGAATCAAAGATAAAATAACAAAAAAAACAGTAGTAAATATACCAACAGAAAATTTAAGTATAATTCATATGGGAGGAGAATTTCAAAAAGAATTTACACATAGTATTCCTGTTGAAAAAAAAATAAAAGATGATCGTTGGTCTTTTACTTTTAGAAAACATTTATATTAATAACATACATATATATATATATATACATAAATATTTTTTGCAGATATAAAATTGAAAAAAAATATATAAAAATATAAATATATTTATAGTATAAATGAAAATATATATAGGTTCTGATCATGCCGGATTTGAAACAAAAGAATAATTATTAAATATTTATGATTTAAATGATTGTGGATGTTATTCAACAAGTTCTGTAGATTATCCAGATATAGCAAAAGTAGTATGTGAAAAAATAAATAATGATTTAAATAATAATATAAAATCAATGGGAATATTAATTTGTGGAACAGGTATAGGAATGAGTATGGCTGCTAATAAATATAAAAATATTAGATGTGGGTTAGTATATACAGAAGAATGTACGATATTAACACGTCAACATAATGATG
>CERS01111671.1_pt1 | contig 12987 bp, 18 predicted proteins | sample 356251 | NCBI WGS metagenome assembly CERS01 (sample SAMEA2621020, study PRJEB7988) | marine metagenome | isolation source: saline water (ENVO:00002010), including
TAAAATAATTAAAATAGATATTAATATATGTTATTGGAAGTAATAAGTAATAAATTACAAATATATAATAAATATATTTGTCGGATAATGTTAGATAAGTTGTTTAGTCTAGATATAAAAATCCCAAATATTCAAAGAATTTTAAATGAAGAAAAAGTAAATAATATAGTAGATTATCAAAGAGATAATTTATTATATGGTGAATTTAATTTAATAGGAGTAATAAATATTCATATACTTGATAATATGAATTATCTAGTTGATGGACAGCATCGTTTTTTTGCTCTTAAAAAGTTGTATAGTATGGGTCATAATATTCCAATTTTTATTGAAATTGTATGTGTTAATAATCATAATGAACTAAAACATAACTATAATTTAATAAATAAAAATACACCATTACCAGATTTACCAGTTAATATAGATAAAACTATTCCAGAAACTGTAGCTTTAAATATAAAAACTAAATATCCTCATATATGGTCTAGTAATTCACGAGCTCATAGACCAAATATATATTTTGATTATTTTTTAGAAGCATGTGCTGTTATATGTGATAAATTAAATATTAATAGTTGCGATGAGTTAGAACAATTGATAGAAGATTATAATTTAAGTTTAATATTAAGAGATAAAGAAAATTTGCCTGATAATAAAACAATATCAGAAAATATGTATAATAAATGTGTTGAAAATAAATTTTATCTAGGGTTATATAAACATATTTCAGATGAATATAGATATGATTGGGTAAAAAAAATAATTGAATTTAAAAAGGGTATAAAATGTAAAAGTACAGTTATTAAGAAAAAAAAAACTATTCCTAAAACTTTAAAAACAGATATATGGAATAAATATATTGGTGATGATATTAGAAATTCTAAATGTATATGCTGTAATTTTAAAAAAATATCAGTTGAAAGTTTTCATGCAGGACATATTATTCCAGAAAAAGATGGAGGAAATACAACAATAGATAATTTAATACCTATATGTTCTGAATGTAATTCATCTATGGGAGTTGAACATATGGATTCTTTTATAAAAAAATTCTATCCTCAGAATATAAATAGTTATATGAATAAAATTATAATATAAAATAATCAATAATTTAATTATTTGCATCTAGAATTTTTTTTATAATTTGAGTAGTAGAAATATTTTTGGTATAAGGAATCTCAACAAGTTGTCCTCCCCAATTTTCTAATAATTCAATAATTTTATCTCTTGTTTTTTTTTGAGGACCAGTTTTCCAATCATCTCCATGAACTACATATTTTGGTTTTAGTTTAATTAAATTTTCTGTATAATCCAAAGAGTTTTGTGGTATTATATTATCTACATCTTTAAATTGTTGTATAACTTTTTTTCTATTTTCAAATGTTACTATAGGTGTTCTTTTATAACTTATAATTGCCTCATCAGTAAGTAATCCTATAGTAACAGAACCATATTTACTAGCCTGGTTTATAATATTTACATGTCCATGATGTATCAGATCACCCGCAAATCCCACATAAACAATACACTCTTTCATATATATATATATATATAAATATATATTTAAATATATATATATTTAAATAATATTTTTATAAAAACAAATTTTACATTTAAAAATACTTATCGGGATGGATAATTAAATTATGTGTAAAAATCTAAACAATAATATAATCACCTAATATTTTTTTTTTATTAATTTTCTTTGATTATTCCAATAATCAATTTCTTCTTGATTTTCTTGTTCTAATAGTTCACATGATTTATTGTTAAATAAAGAGAAATATTTAATATAATCTTGTGTTTTTTTAAATTTATAATCTTTATAATTGTTATAAGTTTTTTGTATTAAAATAGCATTTTTATTTAAAACATAGTCTTTATTGTATCCAAAATAATTATATAAAAAATTATCCATATTAATATATAATATATAATATTTTTTAAATAAGTAATATGAAAAAAAATAATTTGTAGCTAAATAATATGGATATTATAAATAATGAACATTCTATTTTAAATATATTTTTTAGGGGTTTTCCTTTATATATTTGTATTGTATTGTACTTATTATATTTATACAGTAAGAATAATTATGTATTTTATTTATTAATAGGAATTCAAATCGCCTCTATTTTAACATTAATATTTAAAAATTGTCTATTTTATCCCATACAATTATTAATTTCTAATTTTACAGATATGATTGATTATCCATTAATAGGAAGATTTACTAGACCAGATGGAGCAAAAAATTGTGGATTAATATATATAAGTGAAGATAATTATTCATATTCACAAGGTATGCCTAGTGGTCATAGTTTATCTGCGGCTTTTATGTCAACCTATTTTTATCTCTTTATGAATGATAAATATAATATGAATAAAGATAATGTAAGTATATTTGCATTTAGTTTATTATTTACACTTTATACAATGTATTCTAGAGTTTATGTTTTCAATGTTCATACATTACAACAAACTATTGTAGGAGCATATATAGGTTATATATTTGCTGTATATTACTATAATATTATAAAAAAGTTTAATCAAGAAACAAAATAAAAATAATTTAATAATTATATATATTATATGATTGATTATAAAAAAAAATATTTAAAATATAAATTAAAATATATACAATTAATTAATATTATAGGTGGGAAAAAAACAATAAAATCTAAAAAATTAGTAAATGAATCAAAACCTTCAATTAGGTTTCAACAACTTAATGATTATTTTATTTCTATTAGAAATAAAAAAATTATTAAAGATATAAAGAAATTACAAGAAAAATATCATATTAAATAATTATATTTATAACTCATATTTAATCGTATATTATCATCTAATCTATCATATTGGTGAACGCAATATACTGGTTCATTTTTATAACAAATTTGATTATTTTTATTTAAAATGTTTTTTTTATCAAATAATCCTAAATAATTAGGAAACGCCAGTGTATAAACAAGTTTATCATAATTTCTACAAACATAAACCTTTATATCTTTTAACAAATTTCCATATATTATACAATAATTTACTCCACTATCCGTTCCATAATATTCTCTATTTTTAAGCTTAACTTTATTATACAATATATCATTAAAACACTCCAAATAATTCATTATTCCCTTATAATTTCCTAATAATGTTCCAACACATAATATAGGTTTATTTACGACTATATTTTCAATAGGTAATCCTGATTTTTTTATATATAAACTATTAAATTCGCATTTATCTATCGTAATATTTTCAGATTCTTCTTCAAATATATATAAATCATGATTATTTCTAATTAATTCATGATTAAAAATATTATTTTGAAATAATACATCTCTGGAATCACATAAAAAAATATAATCATAATTTTGATTTAATTTTAAATAATCATAATACATTTTAAATCTATAATTAACAATATGTATATCTTCATTATCTACAATTTTATATATTATATTATTATATCTTTCTAATAGTCTTTTTACATGAAATTCATCATTTTTTGCTATAAAAATCATTAATTCTACATTATTATCTACAGAATCAAATAAACTACCAACAAATCTTTTATATATTTCGTAATCATAATTCATACAAATAGTCATAACAAGATTCATTTATATAAATAATATTAATTATTTCTTTATATATCAATTTCATTAATTTCATTAATTAAATTCTCTTTATCATTATCTTTGATATTATCTTCTATTTTTTTTTGAATAATATATTTAAGATCATTTAATTCACTATAATGCTTTAATAAATCTTTTCTTAATTGTTTTTTTATTTTATTTTTTTCTAAACAATACATTAATTTTCTATAATTTATTTTATAATAAATTAGTTCAAGTCGGTTTCTTTCACAAAAAGATAACATTAAAATAATAAATAATAAAATCAATTTAAATTGATTTATATATATATATATATATAAAATATGCAGACTTCTATTACTCAATTTTTCTTTAAAAATAAAACTACTACAAGTAAAGTTTTATATTTGTATACAGATGGTGCTTGTGTAAATAATGGTAAAAAAAATGCGAAGGCTGGTATTGGTGTTTATTCTAAAGATTTATTAAATATTTCAGAAAGGGTTATAGGTCATCAAACTAATCAAAGAGCAGAATTATATGCTATACTAAAGGCATTACGATTAATTAATATTAGTGATTATGATTCTATTCATCTATATACTGATTCAATGTATAGTATAAATTGTTTAACAAAATGGATTTATAAATGGTTACATAATAATTGGTTAGATTTTAAAAAAAGACCAGTAAAAAATAAAGATATAATATTACAAATATATTCTATATTATCAAACAAAACTAATATTCATTTACATCATGTTTATTCACATACAAATAAAACAGATAATCATTCAATGGGTAATTCAAAAGCAGATGATCTAGCTCGCAAGTCTATTATTTAAATTTAATATATAATATATATATATATATATAATGGCTATTGAAAAAGATATAATAAAATTATATATTAAATATTTAAGTAAAAAATATGATGATAATATAAAAAGTTTAAATATTGATATAAATGCTTATAAATTAGATAATAATTCATATAAGGGAGTTCAATCACATAGAAATAATAAGTTTAGAGTTCAATTATCTTATAAAGGTGCTATTTACTCACTAGGTGTATTTTCTGATAAAAAATCAGCAGCAAAAAAATATGCTTTAGTTCATAAATTATTATCAGAAAGTAAAATATATGGAGGAAAATTAACTTTTAATGTTGGTTCAGAAGATGAAAATTGTAAAACTGATGAAGATTGTAAGGATTCTTTTCCTAATTCTCTTGAAAATAGTAAAAATGTATGTAATACGAATACAGGAATGTGTGAAAATGTAATTGAAGTTTCTAAATATATTGAACCAGAAGAAGAAGAAGAAGAAGTAAAACCAAAAAAGAAACAAAATAAAAAAAAATCACAAATTAAAAAAAGTCGTTGTCCTAATGGAACAAAAAAATCAAGCACAGGAAAAACTTGTAGAAAAAAATTATCTAAATGTAAAAAGGGTTCTAGAAGATCTAAGTCTGGTAAAAGTTGTTTAAAGAACAAATAAATTGATATAATAACATTTTATATTTGCCTATATAAGTAGATACTAAAATGAAAATTATAAATAAATAAATATTATTTTTTGTTTAAATTGATTTATTATATAAAAATAATATAATAAAGCAATTATGAATTTATCTGAAGAAAAAAATACACAAATAAAATATCAACTAAGTGATAATGTAATATTCTATGTAGGCGATTCAATAAATATACCAAAAAATAATAAATTTAGAATGATTTATTTTGATCCACCATTTAATTCTGATAGAGATTATAAATTAAATTGTGATAATAAATTAGGTTTTTCAGATAAATGGAGTGATATAGAGTATGAAATTTTTATAAAAAAACATATTGATTTATTATATGAACTTTTAGAAAATGATGGAACTTTATTCTTTCATATTTCATCAGCATGTATGTATATTCCTGAAAAAATATTAAGAGATAAGTTTAAATTAGTAGAACCTATATTTTGGAAAAAATGTCGTTCTAAAAATAATGTAAAAACTAAGTTAGGTTCTGTTGTAGATATTATATGGAAATGTAATAAGAATAAAAAATATAAATTTAATCTTATTACACAAGAAAAAGATGCAACGTATTTAAAAAATTCTTTTAAAAATAAAGATAGTAGAGGAAATTATTCATTAGGACATCTTGTAACTGAAAATACAAAAAAAGGTTATATGTATGAAGTTAAAATAGGAGATTTAACATTTAATCCTAAAGCAGGTTGGAGAATTAAAGAAATAGAATTAAAAAAACTAATAGATGATGATAGAATTCATATTCCTATTAAAAAGGGTGGAAAATTATATAAAAAAATTTATTTACATGAAAATCCCGGAAAACCTTGTACTGATTTATGGGATGATATTCATTCAATATCTCAAGGTAGTGAAGAGAGAAAATATCCTACAGCAAAACCAATTAAATTACTTGAAAGATTAATTCAACTTACAACAGATGAAGGTGATTATATTTATGATCCGATGTGTGGTTCAGGAACTACTGCTAAAGCATCTGATAACTTAAATAGAAAATGTATTATTAATGATATTAATCCAGATGTTATAGAAATTGTAAAATCAAGATTTTAATATATATAAAAAAAAATTATCTAAATGTAAAAAGGGTTCTAGAATGTCAAATTCTGGTAAAAGTTGTTTAAAGAAAAAATAAATTGATTTTGTTATATTTTTTTTTAAATGTTTAATAATCAAATAATTACACTAACTTGGGGGTGTAATGCGGAAAATCATGTTAATATGCAAAAAGTAGGGAATGGATTAAGTAAAGAAGGGTTTAATAGTCAAGATTTAATAAATGTAAAAAATATATTTGAAAAAGAAAATTATGAATGTAAAATATATGATTTAACAAATGAAGTTAGTGATTTTAAAGAGTATTATAATATAGATGATGCTAAAATATTAGTAATTAAAAAAGGAATAAATTTATTTACAGATTCAAATAAATTATTTAATAAACTAAAAGATTTAGAATGGGATAAAAAATATTGGGATAATCGAAGACAAAAGGTATTAAATAAGCTAGCTAGATATAATTTAATATTCAGTGATTTTAATCAAAAAAGTGATTTTGAAAATAAGAAGGGAACAGTTTATGATATTAAAGAAATAAAAGAACTAAATGATATTAAAGGTGGATTGAATAGTTATTTAAATGAAAATTTTAAAAATTTAGAGTGTGAAGGAAACTATTATTATGATATAAAAAAATGTGGTATTGGATATCATGGAGATACAGAGAGAAAAAAAGTAGTAGGAATGAGATTTGGAGATTGTTGTGATTTAAATTATTGGTGGTATTATAATTCTAAAAGAATAAATAATAGAATTTCAATACCTTTAGAAAATGGAGATTTATATATAATGAATTCTAAAGCAACAGGAAATGATTGGAAAAAAAGAAGTATTTTTACTTTAAGACATGCGACAGGATGTGAAAAATATATAAAATAAAAAAAAAATTGATTTATATAATTTATATATATAAATAATGCCGGTTACTATTAAAATGAATGATGAAAGAGAAATTGAAACTGAACTACAAATGTTAAAAAAACTTCAAACTATTCAAGAATTAATTAATATGGAGGAGGGTGAAGAGGATGAATTAGATGAATGTAATATAGAGATTCCACTAGATATAGAATATGATATTATGGATAAAATTTTACAGGTATGTAAATATGAATATGAAAATAAAGAAAAAAATATTACTGAAGATGATAGATTTAATTGGTATAATAATTATTTTACTTGTAATAATGATATTTTAAATAAAATTTTAGAAAGTGCTGATTATTTAGGATATGAAGAACTAGTTGATATGGGTTGTGAAAAGATTGCGAATGATATTAAAAGTTGTAAATCAGTAGATGATGTAAAAAAAAAGTTTGGTGTTTCAAAAGAGATTACAAAAGAACAAGAAAATGAACTTTTAAATATGTATAAATAAAAAAATATATATATATATAATATATATATTAATGACTATGAATTATAAAAAATATAATGGTGGAAGTTTAAGATATTTAGATGTTGAAAATCAACAACTACCACCTGAATTAAGACTATCATCACAAAAATTAAATCCGTATGATATGGCAAAAATTGAATTGGATATTGAAGAAAATGATATAATTAATTTTTTAAAGATTCATTTTGATCGGTCTATGTTTCAAAATTATAAAAAACTTGGATTATTTGTAGTAGCACAAGATGTAAATCCTACCAATGTAGATAAAGATGATGCTTTTAATATTAATGGTAAAGATATTTATAGAGCAATAATTTTTTATTTAACAAAGTTAATTCCAAATAAGGATATATTGACTAAATATAATATAAATTTTTCTAAAAATTTAATTCTATATTGTGATAGAAATTATGATTTAAATAATGATATTTCAGCTACATTATATGCGAAATATAACTATAATGTGATTCAAATTTATCATGATGATTATTTACATATATCATATTTAAATCAAGAAATTCCAATAAGTGGTATTATAAATAATATTAATTGGATACCTTATCAAAATGTTTATACAACTGCTATAACAACAAAATATTCAGTAAGATATAATAAAATTATTGAAGAAATAATGAAATTATATTTTGGTTTATTAGATAAATATTTAATAAATATTAATACAGCCGATGTAGAGAGACTAAATTCTGAAATAGTTTATGAAAATATAAAAAAAGATGTAGAAATAGAACAATATGAAATTCCTAGTGGTTATTATAAAATGTTTTTAAAAAATAAAATAACAACAAAAACATATGAAAATTTAATATCAGAACAATATTTATATCAATTATGGTTATTTTATAATCATAAAATAAGATTTAATAATAGATTAACAAGTGAATATTTAACTAAAGATAGTGAAAATCAAAATGAAATAAGTAATAAAATAGATAATATTGATTTAGCTAATTATAAACAATATCATAAAAAAATTATAGATATAGTAAATAGAAAATTAACAATCTATCAAACAAAAATTTTACAGAGTTTTTATAATTATGAAGCATTAGGTCTTATAAGATGTTTAGATGTAACTGATACAATTAAATTTATAAAAACTATAAAAAAAAGACAAATATATGAATATAGTCTAGAAAATAATTTATTTAAAAAAAAAGATACTGATGAAACTTTTATAAGAGTTATAATTGTAGTTATTATATCAATTTTTATATTAAGTATATTTTTCTATATTATTAGATTTTTTAAACCAGAAAATGATATGGATGATTAGATAGTAGTTATTATAAACATTATAAATAATGATTATGATAATTATATAATTTTATTGAGTTTTTATATGATTAATAAATTCTTCTAAACTTAAAATTTTAATATTTTTTTCTTCAGCTTTTTCTATTTTTTTTGATTTTTTATTAACATCTTTTGTAATAACAAATATAGTATTATTGTTTATATCATCACTTATATCAATATTTCTTTTATCAAGTATTTTTGTAAGACTAGCATCCCTAAATCCAGTTAATACTACATTTTTATTATTTTTAAGTTTTTTATTATATTGACGTAAATTATGAGTATCTAATTTTAATTCTTTCAAAAACTTTTTAAATTTATCTAAATTCTCTAAAAATTGATTAGTTTTTGTATCACTAAATCCTTTTATACTATTTATCTTATTATATAAATCTTTATTATTTTTTAATTCTAATATATCTGGAATTTCACTATATAATAATGTTAAATTTTTATCTGCAAAACCCTTTCCAAATACATTACTAGCATTCATTAAATCAATTAAAGTCATTTTTTCTAACCCATTTTTTATATTATTTAAAATTTTGTTTGAAATTGTTTTTTTAAAACCTTTTATTTCAATCAAATCATCATATTTAATATTAATAACTTTTTTAATAGAATTGAATCCATTATCATATAATGTAGTTACAATACCTATTCCTAAGTTTCCTACATTAATTGTTTTAAAGAAGTCAACTATATTTTTTATATTCATTTCTTTATTATCTGAAATATCTTCTAACATTATATTTACTTTAGAATCATTCCATTTATACTTAATATCAGGCATATCAGGACTTTTACTAGATTTTATAATTTCATGAACATCTGGAATTACATCACAAGTTCTAATAACATTAATAATTGATCCATTACCTAATTTATTATCATTTATAAATTTACCAGACTTACCACTAATATATCTAATTTTATTACCTGCTATAATTACTGGTTCAATCTCTAGTTGGGGAAATAATACACCAAACTTTGATACATTCCAATGAACTTTTACTATTTTTGCTTCTTTTATTTGTTCTTGTAATACCATTTTAAACGCAAACGCATAATCAGGATTACCTGATGTATTTACCATATAATTTTTATTATGTCTAATAATAATACCATCTATTAAATATATACTTTCTTTCTTAAATTTAGTTAATAAATCTTGAAGTGTTGAAAAATTAATAGGCATTTTATGTTTTTTAAGTATTCTTAGATTTTTTACAACATTAAATCCTAATTTCATCATTTTCTTTATTTGGTCTGAAATTTTACATTGTGGATGAATTAATTCATATGCTACAAAATCTATTAATATTGCTTTATTTTTATCAGGTTTTTTACTATTTACTACACCTGATACAAAACTTCTTGAATTTGCTCCTTTATTATCTTTTAACTTATCATATACATCAAGTTTAATTAATAATTCACCACGAATTGTAATATTTGTATACGAAGATAAATCTGGAATACTAATATATTCTAATAATCCGCTAATATCTTTACCCTGTTTTCCATTTCCTCGTGTAAATAATTTAATCATAGGACCATTTTTTTCTAATAATCCAGATATTCCATCTAATTTACTCATAATTACATGGTCTATAGGATCATTGTATTTAATTACCCATTTATCTATTTGATTCTCACTTTTTTTATTCGTCATTGAACCCATATGAACTGGTAAATCTACTTTTCCTTGAATATTATCTGTTCCTATATTATCTTTATACTTTGAACTTGGAAAATGACTAATTAAATATTGCTTGAGAAAATCAAACATTTCATCACTTAATGGTGATTCTTTATCTTCATCTGTTCCTAAATAATAAAGTTTTGAAGCATTATCAAGTATCTCTTCTAAATCTTCTTGTGTATAGTTGTGAATATTTTTGATATCCATTTTATTATATAATAATATCAAATCAATTTTAAATATAAATATAAATATAAATAAAATTGATTTTTTATATATATATATATAATTCAAACAATGGTAAAAAAAATCACACAAGATGATTATATATATGTAAATAATTATTTATTAAATTGCTTACTTACAGATCATAATAAATATTATGAAAAACTTGAATATTTTAAAAATATTTATGGTCTTGAGTTTATTAGTAAAATAATTAATTGGTCATCATATGAAACTTATTGTGGTAATCATCTTCATGCTTTAGTAATGATTACTGGAAAATTAATCAATGATACACAAGAAAATATAGAAAAAAAAATTTGGGGTATTAATACAAGTGTAGATGATTTACTGAGTTCAAAAATTTGTGAAAGATTATTTGAATATGGTATTAATTATAATTCTGTAAATTACTATGAAGAAACTCCATATCAATGTTGTATTCAAAATAATAGTTTTACTTCAAGATATAATAATAAACTTTTAAAAACAACATTAAGAAAACAACTTATTCATGATTTAAATAAAAATTTTGATTTTTAAATATATTTAAATATAATTTTAACTATAATAAATTAAAATTGATTTTTTTTTATTTGTATTTAAAATGGGGTGCTATCCATGTAAAGAACAACAAATGAGTGATGATACATTCAAACTCTATCAATATATTATGGAATCTACACCATATTATTTATCTCAAATTCTAGAAAAACATCCTCAACAATATTATAGAATTTTGTGTAAAGCAGCTGAATCTAATTATGATTTAAGACAATATATTAATGATACATCGTATTATCATTCCTGGTATAGTAATCATATCTTTTGTCTTAGTTATTGTGTTGGAAATCTAAAATATGTTCCAGAAACAGATAGCACATTTTATGGTAAAAATACTTATATTGATGAAAACTTGGGTATTAAAATTTTGGATAAACTAATTGAATTAGATGCTAATCTTTATTCTAAAAATTATTATAATGATACAATTATCGAATCTATTTATAAAGCTGGTCTTACTAAAAGAACAAATAATGAAAAATTCATACAAAAATTAGTAAATTATTATCATAATAATAACAATTATGATGTAGAACAAAATAATAATTATCAACAATTAAATCAAGTTGATGAATATACTAAATTTTAATAATTAACACCAACAATGACCTTTATCACTATTAATTTTTATTACATATCTATTATTTTTTTTGTTTTTATATATAATCATATTTCCATCATAATTATGATTAATTTCTATTTCTAAATATTCTACTAATAAAAATAAAAAGGGATCAAATGTAGAACAGTAATAACCAGCTGAAGTTAGGTCTCTATTATATTCATTAATTGCTTCTTTATTTTCTTTCATTTGTTGTTTAGTAAGTTCTTCATTATTCCATAATACATTTTCAGTTTCTCTATTTACTTCTTTCAATATTACAACAAAATTATGAGGATTTAATGGAGCATTCACAACTGTATTAAAAAATTGGTCTTTATCATCATTAGATATTGATCTTATCAAAGAATCCCAAAAACAAGACATTATTTATTTTATATATAAAAATAATATAAAAAATAACAATTATTATAAATTATCCCATCCTTCATTTTTAATTATATCAACCTTATTTAATACAGTCATTTCTTGTTTTTTCATAAAACTAACCATTTGGTTTTGAATAAATATATTATTTATTCCTAACATTCTAATAGCCAATAAAGCAGCATTCGTAGAATTATTTATAGCAACTGTAGCTACAGGAATACCCTTAGGCATTTGAACTATAGATAATAATGAATCTTCACCATTTAAATTTGTTGATTTAACTGGAACACCTATTACTGGAATACACGTTAATGAAGCAACCATACCAGGTAAATGAGCTGCTCCACCAGCACCCGCAATTATGATTTTTATATTACGACTACAAGCTGACCGTGCATATTCAAACATTCTATCTGGAGTTCTATGAGCTGATACTATAGTACATTCATATTTTATATTAAAATCATCAAATATAGAACAAGCATCTTTCATAACTTTGTAATCAGAATCACTACCCATAATTATTCAAATCATGATATTTTATATATATATTAAATATTTATATGTATTCTA
>CERS01022145.1_pt1 | contig 12950 bp, 7 predicted proteins | sample 356251 | NCBI WGS metagenome assembly CERS01 (sample SAMEA2621020, study PRJEB7988) | marine metagenome | isolation source: saline water (ENVO:00002010), including
CAAGGTATATTAGTTTTTAAAAAATATTTATTACCAAATAATCTTCTACATTCGGAGATAGGTGCAGAATTAGTAACTAAACCCTCTGCATATTGAACAATTGCTGCCATGTACATAGCCATTCCAGCCATATTCGAAGACGAAGATACCTGCTTAACTTTTTCTGGATCTACTAGGCTTGTAGATGGTATAATACAATGTGAATAAGGATGTGGTTTTCCACCAAAATTATTAATAATACATTTATCTGGATTAGTCATAGTAATTATAATATAAAAACATAATATATATATATTTATTTACTAAATACATATATATAATAATTTAAATATATGAGAAAGATACTTAATAATATGTTCTTTATAATCTCTAAATTATAATAATTATACGAACGCATTATATAATTCATCTTTATCTAAAATTATATATAACCATTTTTTGCTGCGTCTTTTTCAGCTTGTTCTCCTACTTCTGTTATACAATCAAATTGAGCTCTAGACTCGTCCTTAGCTTCTTCTTCTGTTCTATCTTTTAAATCTTTACCTTCTATGAGTTTAAATTGATTATAAATTAAATATAAAGATACAAGTATTAGTATAAGAACTATAATAAAATTAATTTTATGAAATTTTTTTAAATATTTATTAAAATTCATAATTAGTAATATAAAATAATAAATTATTTTATTATTTTATAATATTAATAAGTAATGAGACTTTATTTATCAAACGGAAATCACCAAAATGCATATAATAAATGGGTTCCAGGAGGTCAGCCTTATGTATCGTGGAAAAATAATACAAATAATAAAACGGTAGTTATTTCAAAAAATGTTAAAAATAATTCACCGAATAATGTAAAAGAATGTTCGAATAATTGTGAATTTATAGCAAATCCAATAAAACATTATAGAAAACAATATTTAAATTCTAATACAACTGGTTATAGTAATCAATCTAATATAGGAAGTTTAGATAAACCGGGTGGAACAATTATATCAAGTGCGGATTGTAATAATTTAAATCAAAGGGGTTATGATTATATATTAGATTTAAATGATAAAACGTGTAAAGATGCGTGTTTAATAATAAAATCAGCAACTACTGTAATTGATGATAGTTATTGTGCTTCAAATAAAGAATTATTAAGAAAAAAATGTAAAACATTTAATCAAAATCTACCATTAACTACATTTAATACAAATCTAACATCATATCCAGATTGTTCTGTTATTAATAATTGCACTCCTGTATTTATACCTTCAAATACAAAATATCAAGTTCAAGGTCCAATATCAAGTTCTGCGAGAACAGCATCAATTAGATATTGTGCAGATGTAAATTCAAAAAGAAGATGTAAATTACCAACAACAGATTATAATAGATTTGGAACAACAGCACATAATAAATCATCAAGTTCAGATACTTTCAATAATTTAGCAATAATGCCAGGATGTATTCCTTGTCGTTCAGAAAATGATGGAAGAAAAAGTAAAAAATATTCAAACATAAGAATTTTAAATTAAGTAAAAAAAATTTGTTTATTAATTTGGTGAAATTGTTTATTAATTTGAAAATTATATTTATTACACCAATTAATACTTTTTTGAATATTAATAAGTTTTAAAGTATTAATTTTATTATTAAATTTCTCTAATTTAGATAAGTGTAATAAATTAGTATTTTTATTAGTATTAAATAATAATTTTTTTTCATTATTATTGGTAGATTTATTATTATTGTAATCATCATTTAATTCACTTGACATAGAATTTTGATTTAATACAAAACAATTATGATCGGGTATATTAACTAATGAAAATTTAGTATCATAATTTAAATTAGGACTACTAATTGCACTATTAGTTGAATTAAATAATTTATTAATAATTTCAGTATCCTCATTATTTTCTATTGGAATAGTTATATTATTAGATTCAGAAATATTATTTTCTATTGGAATAGTTATGTTACTTAATTCATAAATATTATTTTCATGAACAATATTAGTTTCTTTATCATTTTCTAGACAAGTATCATCACTATCAGAATTATTATAATTATTATAATTAATATTAATGTATTCTCTAATATAATTCAAAGTAGTATTAATATTTTCAATTTGTTGTTGACCATAAATAGCATTAATTTCTTCTAATTTTTTTAAAAATAATTTAGGTAATGTAATGTTAAATAAAGAATATACATTATCAATATTTTCTAATAAATAATCAAAATTATTAATAATTTGATTAGTAATATTTTGATTATTATTTTTAAAACCTTTGCAGATAATATATTTTTCTGAGTTAGCAATTCTACTAGTATAAGGTTTATATATATATACATAATCATACAAATTAGTTAATAAAAAAATAATTTCTATCGTTTTAATTTTAAATATATCAAATATTTTTAAAACAAAATTTCCATCTTTTTTTTGCATAATTATAGCAAAAAATATTTGGGCTAATATCAATTTCATAGATAATTCTTCTTGTTTATTAAAATCTACTGAAAAATCAAATCCTCCATCAGCAGTAATATAATCCATTGACAAAGCATAATTATTTAAACAATAAAGAAAATTTTCTTTTTTAAATAAATCTCCAGTTTTTGTTGAACCATATTCAATAATAACATTATTATTATTATTAATAAAATGAGAGCTTTTTTTCCAAGATGGAATATTTATATCTTCAGAAATTAAAGTCATACCAAAATATTTATCATCTTTATTATTACGTTTATAATTAAATGCTTCAATAAAACCGCCGGGTCCTTCAGCTAAATGAAAACTTTTAATTGTATTTTTTTCAGTTAAGAAAGAAAAAGTATTTATAATTTCTATCATTTTAAAAAAAGAGCGCGATAAAGGTTTATATTTACATATAGATAATTTCATATCGGGAACTAAAGTATGTATAAATTCATAAGGGTTTGTTAATTTTTTATAATGGTCCCAATAAGTATTATATTCATATATTTGTTGTTTAATATTTGATAAATAATGATTTAAAGAATAAGATATGAAAATGTCTTCTTCTTTTTCTTTATCTTTATCTTTATCTTTATTAACTGGATTTTTCATTATAAAATTAAATATTAAATTATTAAAGTTTAATGATGGAATATTAATATAAGCCATATTATATTATTAACTATAATTATTAATATAATAATTTTAGATTGTTTTAAATATGTATTTATTTATTAGTTTTAGAAAGTTTTTTTTCAGTTTTTAATTTTTCTTTTTCTTCCTTTTCTTTTGCTTTTTTTAACGTTTTTTCTTCCTTTTCTTTTTGTTTTTGTAATTCTTTTTCTTTTTTCTTTTCGTCTGCAATTTTTAATTTTTCATCAATTGTTAATTTTATTTTTTGCGATTGTTCTTTTTTGGGTTCAAGTTCACCTTTGTCTAACTCTCCTAATAATTTTTCTGCTAATTTTTTGGACTTTTCTTCTGCTGATTGTTTTTCAATAGTTTTTAAAGTTTCATCCATTTGATTAAATTCTTTAATAAATTCTTCATCTGTTTTAGTATCAGTTTCTTTTAATGGTATGACATCAGTAGTATCTATATTTCTAACTTTTTTGAATATAAAATATTTATTTAAAAATGATATTTTTTTTTCTTCTTCAGACATATATAAGGCATTTCCAATTTTATTAGACAATCTTTTATTTTTTTTTAATTCTAATTCCATAGATACGAATAATTCATCAAAATATCCAATTGAACCGGGTAAATCTAAAGATTTAATTTCGTCTTTACTTAATAATACAAATCCATAATTTTCTAATAGTCTTATTAAATAGTTAAAATTTACTAAGTATTCTCTAAATGTTTTATTAATTGTTTCTTGATATATATCAATAGCATACCCGATAGAAGTTTCATCATCTTCATAAAATTGATTACTATATTTTTTTGTTATTTCCCAAATTTTTTTATCATTTTTCATTAAACTAATAGATTTATTCATTTCAATTCCATTTAATAAATTAAATACTTTATTTCCATCATAACAAGTTCCGATAAAGTATCCTTCTAGTGCGGTAGATTGACTAACATTTTTTAAAAATTGATTTAATATTGTTTCATTTTCAAACATATAATGTAAAGCGAATTGTATGGAACTAATATTAAATCCATTTTGAGCGATACCATAATTATTATATACATTTTTTCCTAATACTACTTCATTTTTTGCTCCTTCGCCGAATAATGCTTTAACAATTTGTTTATTTTTTTCAGTAGCGAAAGCATCACCATTTTTAATATTAGCAGAGCTATTACCATTAACAAATATAGCTTTTGGAATTGTAGTATATTTTTTAGCATAATTTAAATATCTAGCACAAGCTCCATCTAATCTATTTTCAATATTATCTTTATTTAAATCTATACCTAATATAAATGTTAAATTAGCATTAATCCATTTAGGTAAATCGCCGGCCTTTCCGCAAGCAAAATCAATTAAAGTGGTTCCAATATTTGATAATTTACTTATTAACATATTTTTAACATATAAATTATGAAAATCTCGTAATGAACGCGTTTGAGATTGTGTATTTGCTTTATTATAATAAACATCATCAGTATTTTCTAATTTTATATGTTCTCCAGTTTTCATAATTTCTTCGGTAATTGGATTATGTATAGATTGCCAATTTGAATTGGCTACGTGATAAGCATTACCAAAATTTTTGCCTCCACTTCTTAATTCAGATGTTTTATCATAACGAACTCTTAAAGGAACCCATTTCCATAAATTTTCTCTAGAAAGCACATATTTAAATTCAACGATAGTATTATCTTCTATTTCTTCACCTTCTTCTGTATAAATTTTAAGATTATTAGATTCATCAACTTTTCCAATAATATTACATAATCCAGCATTTTCATCAGAAGGATTAGTTGGATAAAAACGAGCAGGTTTATAAATAGATTTTTGTAAATCTAAATCTTGTTTTTTAATAATATAATCATTTAAAACATCATTACAAGGATTAATATATCCGTGTTTTTTTTCATCAAAACCAACGTGTAAAATTAATGTATAATATTTTTGAAATTGGCTAGAACTAGTTAAATTAATACCATTGGTATTAATATGACTTATTTTAGGAACTCCAAAATCATTTTTAACAAATTTAACTAAGAAATCAATTGTATTAAATTCGGGAGGTTTCCATTTAAATGATTCATTCCAAGTAATTTTAAAATTAGGAGCAACTAATCCTACTTTATTACTAGCGACTCCAGTATTAGCGGGAGTAAATATTAATCCATCAGTATTATATTCAAATAAGCCTTCATTAATTTTATTTAAAATAGTATTAGAAGCACCAAATATATTATTAGCATAAAATTTTTTATTAATTATATTAATAGGGGATTTTGAATTAGGAAGAATAGATATAGGATTTAATTTTTTTATTACACTTTTTAAAATTACTAACCGAAAATTATTTTTTTTATCTGGTAATTTTTTAGATTGTTCTTCACTTTCAGTTTTTGGTTCATCTAAATTAACAAATGCTAAACTAGTTATATTTTTATTATTAATATAATAAATATCAAAAGCAGCAAATAGATTGTAATATTCCCCATTTTTATCATTAAGAATATGCTCACCATCAATAATAGTATTAAATACATCATCTTGTTCTGTTAATGCGCCAGTAAATTCAACATTCATTAAAGTATTTATTAAATAAATTTTTCCGTCTTCATTAATAAATAATAATTTTCTAGCACCGTCAGCCTTATCAGTAACAGTATAATTTTTACGAATATTTGGTATAGATTTATTAGTATCATTAATATCAACTTCATTAAGTAGATTAATCATTTGTAATGTAGATGATGATGGTCCTATAAAATCACTATTATAAGGTTTTTTAGTTTCATCAAAATCTTTATCTTTTGTAATTTTAAGATAATTAGTAATTATTTGTTTTTGTTCGAGTAATGAAATAGGATAATTAGTCTGTTGTATTCCAATTAATACATATTTAATAAGTAATTTTAATTTTTGATAAATATTAAGTCCAGATGATAATTCTGTATTAATACCAACTATGGCATTATTTAATTCTATTTCAATTTCATATTGTTCTGTAGAATTAAATACATTAGAATCTTTTATATTAAATTGAGGAATTAATTTACCACCATTAGTTTTAGATGTTTTTACAATACTACAATGAATTAAAAATGGAAATTCGGGATGTTGAAATTCAAATCGTTTAATGTAACGAAAAATTTTTTTTGTTGAACTCCATTTATTTATAATATTTTGTATGGTAATATCATTTATATTATGATGTTTTTCAATTTGATATGAAATACGTAAATTATAATCATCAAAATCTAAAGGGTATATTTTAGTACCTTTTTCGTTTTTATAATAATCTTTATCAACAAATTCTACATTATTAGAGTCAGGTATATTTTGAATATTATTATATTTGCAATAATATTGAATATTTGGTAATCCAGTAATTTGAGTTCTTATGTTAGAAGATTCATTATCTGTAATAATTTTTAAGTAATAATTTTCAAGTGAATTTTTAAAATTATAATTTAATAAACTTTTAATAACATTGTAAAAATCTATTTTAGTTAAAGATTTAATTTTTTTTGTTCCAAATCTTACTTCTAATTCTGGATGCATATTTTCAGATAATCTAGTCATATTTTGTAAATATGTATTGATTAATCGTTTAAATTTTTTAGTATTATCAGAATCATCACTAGCTTCTATAACACTTTTAAATTTTTTCTGTGAGATTTGTTCTGCGGACATTTCTTTTAAATAAGTTGTTTCTTTTGATTTTGACATAGTTAATATATATATTTGTTTATTATTTATTACATTATTTTATAAATAATAAATCAATTTTAAAATAATTTTATGATAATTTTTTTAAACATTCCGAGTAGAGTTCCAATTTTGTTTTTTTTTTATTATTATCATTATTTATAGTAATTTGTAATTTTGTGGCAATCTCAATTAGTTCATCTAATTTATAACTACTCAAAGATTTTAAAGGTTTTTCAATATTTTTAACATAATAATATTTACTTAATGCATTTTCTAGTTCTAATTTATCAATATTCATCATAATTTCAAAATTTGTATTAATAGTAGATGAATTTTTATATATAAGTTTTATAGCATTATATTTATCTAAATTATCAATACAACTTTCTAAATTATCATTTGTAAAACGTGTATATGTATAATTATCTTTAATTACAATAATATTTAAATTATATAAAATACATAATGTTTTAAATGAAGTAAGAGAAATTTGTTTATCATTAGTAATTTCAGTTTCAACATTATTTTTTTGTATTTTATGTTTTTTTAATAAATCTTTATTATTTTTTATTTTTTCAATAACAGATAGTTTAAAATTTTTTTCAGTAGTAAATGTATTTATATATTCCAAATCTGAATCAGTAATATTATTATATAATTTATAAAAACACCAAAATAGTTTATCATTAAGAATAAGTTTTTTTTTTAAATAAGTAGGTTTTTCATTATATTTTGATTTTAATTTATTATAATTTACATATATATTACTTTTTGGAATAAAAAAGGTTGAGATTCTATCCGAATTTTGTTGCTTGTTATATGAGTTAATTGTTTTAACGATATTGCATTTGTCTGAAATATCTTCAAGAGAATTATTTTTAATAGTATTTAACATATAATGTTTTAAATTATGTATAGTTTTTGTATTATAAGTATTTAAAGAATACATAATTAAATTATATCATTATAATTAAATTTTTATCTTTAATATATTTTTAAATATGTTTTAATATACAAAATTATTAACGAACGGGGGTTCTCCCTCCAAAATAGAACATTATTCTAATATTTCTGGAATTTTTTTAAAATAAATATTTTCTAATGTTTCCTTCTTTGATTCATCTATATTTATCATATTTTCTTGCCTTTTAATAAATTGTATATAGTTTTTTATTTGAATTATAATATCATTTGATATGCTATTTAAGTTAATAAAAATACCATTTATATTTTCTGTTAATTTTATATTATTATTTTTTAAAATTTTTGCTATTTCTAAATGATGATTTGAATTTAAATTTTCTATCGTTTTTCTTAATTTTTCTAATTCCTTGTAATCAATAGATTCTTTATTTTCAATTTCATTATTCTTTTCTAAATTCATAATTATTAAATATAATAATAACTTTTAATATTGTTTTATAATATATATTTAATTGTGGGGAAACTATCTTCTTTGAGAATAATTATTTAGCTAACCATCAGTTAATATACTCGAGTTTTTTGATGATTTATTCGTTTTTTTTGTCACTTTTTTCATAAAACGTTTTTTAATTTTTCCACCATCTATACTTTTTAATTCAGTTTTTAATGTTTCAGAATTATTTATATCTACTAATTCTGCTATTACTGAAATATATCTATTATTTAATTCATATCTTTGTCCCAATACACGAACATTAATTATATCATTTTCTTTTATTTTAGAAAATAATTCATTTTCGAAATGATGATCTCTCGCAATAAATATTATAAATGGGCTTATACTTTCATTTAATTCTGCTCGTAATCCAACTTTTGTTATTGATTTTACAATACAATCAATTATCATTGATTCTACTGTATTTGCTATCAAACATTCATATATTATATCATATTGAACATAATTTGCATATAGCTCACCTGTAGAATAAGATATTAAATTAACTGAATCAGGTTTAACATAACCTTCATTTATGCAAATTCCTTCTATTTTATTTTTTATTATTTTTTGCAAAACAGTATTAATATCTGAATTAATACTTTTAAAAGGAACATTTATTTTTTCTGATAACAATACTTTTGAATAAAATTTACTTGAACTCATCATTAATATAAATATATAAATATATCTTTAATTTAATCAATTTTAAATTATTATTCAATATTAATTTATTTTGAATAATAATTTTTGAATTGCGGTTTCTTTAAGCAATATGACAAGTTATTTTTTTATGTTTTTTATTATATTATTAATTAAAGCATGATTCATAGAATAAAACCATTTTTTATTGTTTTTCAAAATAATATCATAATACCTAAAATATAATTCTGCTATTATACAGATATATGTTCCTAATTTAAATTTTTTAGTTAAATTTTTGTAATTATCTTTAGACATAAATTCGTGCATAAAAGCATCATATTTATCGTCTATTTTATGAAAATTCGCACATAATCTTCCATTTGAATATTTTTCATTTAAAAAATATATTATTTTTAAATCATAAAAATCATCTAATTTTTTACCATTTTCTATATAAGCAAAACAAGATGGATATAATGATTTATCCACTTTATATTTTTTTAATATTGCTTCTTTAAATCTATTATAATCTAATTTCTCTCCTTTTGATAAATCTATTCCTTTTTCATCTTTATTTATTAAATATAAAGTATATTTTTCATACATACTTGGTAGAGGATAAATAATACCATTTAATACATCACTTTTATACTCTATATTTATTACTGATTTTTCTAAATATTCTTTAATTGCTTCTATTATATTTATATATTCTGATTCATTTGCTTTATAATCTTCAATTGTATTAAAAATATACATAAAGAAATTTATATACTCATCCATAGATAAATTATCTATTAATATATGCAAAATTATATCACCTATTAATTCTGAATCATATTCAAATACATTTGAATTCTTTCTATTTAAATTTATTATAAAAGCCAATAAATTATATTTACTTTTTTCTTTCTTTTTTACATAATTTAGATTACCTGCTATTATATTATTGAAATTATTTATTATATCTAATAATATTTTCTCTCCTTCTTTGAAACTTTCTTTGGATGGTTCTTTTTCTATTTCTTCTTTAATATATTCTTTTTTTAATGTTTGGATTTTATCTGGTATTTCATACTGTATTGAATCTAATATATTATTTCCTTTAGTAGTTCTATTATAAATTGATGTATGTATATTATCTAAATCTATTGGTTGATATATATATAATTCATCTATATTTATTAATCTACCTATTCTTTCATATTTATCTGTCAAACGTTGAATACTATTATTTACTAATTCATCTAATGCATTATTTATTGCTAATAATGAAAAACTTTCTCTTAAAGTAATTAATGAAATTAATTCTTTTTTACTATAAAAATAATTTTCTTTATACAAATCTTTTATTATTTTTATTATTCTATTATTTGTTGTTTCTAAATAGGTCTCATTCATTGTTTTCATATTATATTCATCATTTTGTTGTAATTTCGAATCTTCTATATTTGGAAAACAATTATATTCACAAGAATCCATATAATCACATAATGCGGTAAATGGTTTATCACCTACTTTATAACTTACTATATTATTATTTGATAATCTTAATTCTAATTTATTATTTACTAATTTTGAAAATTTAACTTCATTAAATGAAATTAAATCATAATTTAAATGACAATCAATACTTACTTCTTTCATTAATCTTGTTATATTACCTATTAATTTTGCTTTTTCTTCTGCTTTTCTATAAATTAATAAATCTACTGTTTCAATTGTATTATTCTCTAATAATGATGCATACATAAATATTTGGACGTTTCTTTCAACTAAAGGTAGATCTTTATGACTACAAGTTCTTATTGCTCTTCCTATTATTTGTTCTATTCTGTTTATATTATACCAAGGTTCTAATATATGAACTTGTCTTATAAATTTAAAATCTAATCCTTCACTACCCGCACTTGATATTAATATAACTTTTATATTTTCACCATTTACATTATTTGAATCATTACAAGATTTTAATTCTTCTTCTTTATTTGGTGATAAAATTTTATCTCCTGTTATCATTATGTACTTCGCGCATCTAAATTTTCCTGTTTCTTTTAATGCTTCACTTTTTGGTTTATAAGAATATATATCTAATTCTTCTACTGGTGCTTTTTCAAATAATGATTTTGAATTTCCATATCTTTTAAAACCATATGCTTCTAATGCTAATGCTAATGGTATTAATCCTGTATCTATAAATTGTGAATATATTATTATTGGACCTTTTGAATTTTCTATTGAATCTATAATATTTGATATTTTGGAACTATATTTTCTTAAATTTTCTCTCAAAAAAATATTTGGCATTGAATCATCTTTAAATCTATAATTAAATCTATATCCTAATTTTATATCTTGTTCATAAGACATTATATTTGATAAACCTGTTTTTCCTACTAAATTTTTTATATCTAAATTTAATGAATTAATCTCTTTAATTGGAATATTTTCTAATTCTTTATTTGGATATACTATATTTAAAGATTCTAATGGTTTTAATAATAAAATATATTTATAAGCATCACTTTCATCATTAAATTCTGTTTTATTTACAATATAATTGTAAACTCTCTCTTGATAATCATTTAATTTTAATAAATATAAATCTGTAAATGTTATTTTTACATCTTCCTCTAATCTATTTCCAACTATATTATATATTGGATAAGTAAAATTTTTATTTTTTAAACTTTTATTATTATCAAATAACTCTGGTAAAATTCTATATGGAAAAATATAAGGATTATCACCCTTTACATAACTTATATAACCATTTAATTTTCTTCTTAATAAATCTTTTCCTACTTCATTTCCATCTCTATCTTTTACATAATTACCATCATTATCAAAAACATCTTTTATATCTATCAAACTACGTTTATCATTTGCATTTAATAAATTTAATAAAAATATTATTTCCTTATAATCATTAAACATTGGAGTTGCTGATAATAATACTAATTTCATATTATTTACATTTTTTACTAAATTATCTACTTGTTTTGCTACTAATTTATTAGAATTATCTTTTGTATCTCTTATATTATGTATTTCATCTATTACTACTAATCTATTTCCAAAAAATTTTTCTAATTTATTTTTAATTAATATATTCTGTTTCTTTTTTGAAATTTTTGGATTTTCTTTTAAAAATTTACTTATATTTGAATGTTTATTTATTAAATTCGCCAATTCAATATAACCTATAAATGTATAATAATTATTGATTATATTATTTACTAATTTTATAACTTTTGATTTTGAAATTTTTGATTGTAAAGTATTTATTTCATCTAATATATTTTGACCTGCACAATTATTTATTATCCATCTATCATTTTCATATTTTAATTTTGTATCATCAAATAATTGCATTCTAAAATTCAATTGAACATTTGGAGATGCTACTATTAAAATTTGTTTATTTAATCCATTTGATTTCATATATTTTCGTGTTTCTTCTGCTATTCCTATCGCAGAACATGTCTTACCTGTTCCTAATCCATGATATAATAATATTCCATTATATGGTGTAAATTCTGATAAAAAATTCCTTACAAAATTTTGATGTGGTGCTAATTCAAAATTTTTATTACATAATTTTTCCGCTTCTTCTTCTATATTTTTATTTATATTCACATCATATTTATATTCATTAAATTCTTTTTTATTACTTATTTTATAATTTAAATATTTATCATCCAATTGTGGATATAAATAATCCATCATATATGTTTTTCCATCTTCTTCTATTCTTTCACTTGAAGATTCATTTACTAATTTATGATTTAATAATTCAATCGCATTTAAAAAATATTGAGCGTCTTTTTTACTATATAATTTATTTTCATTTTTTTCTAATATATTTTTATCAAAATTATAAGTATTTATATTATTTTTAAATAAATTATGTAATTCTACATTTTTTTTTTCATTTACTTTATTACTTACCTTTGGATTTTCTTCACTTTTTAATTCTTGTGATAATTCTACATCTTCCTCTTCATCTTCTTCTTCACTTGGTTGAACTTCTTTATCTTCTTCACTTGACATTTC
>CERS01064228.1_pt1 | contig 12936 bp, 14 predicted proteins | sample 356251 | NCBI WGS metagenome assembly CERS01 (sample SAMEA2621020, study PRJEB7988) | marine metagenome | isolation source: saline water (ENVO:00002010), including
GAAAATCATCATCCTCTAAGGTACGAACAGGTACGACCTTCGTACTTAACCTTACCTCATTTTTCAGGTCCCGACCGAGTTTCTCTTCTTATATTCTCTTGTAACACTCCCCACATGCATCCTCAGCTACCGACAGAGGACACCCCGATCCACCCCCAGCTACCGACATTGTAACGATGCCTTCAAGTGAAGGAAGGACAGACAGACCCCTACAAACTTTCACTGGGAATCAACTCCACTCTCTATCAACAGGTGAAATAAGTTTGGACGAAAGCAAGGCATCACCAGCTTCAATCCACTTCTTCTTCTTCTTCTTCTTCTTAATCCCTGCATCATGTTTAAGTAGCTTTTTCTCCTTAGGTAGAGGAGGCAGCTGTACAGGCATCTTTTCCTCAGGTAGAGGCAGAGGCAGCTGTACAGGCATCTTTTCCTCAGGTAGAGGCAGCTGTACAGGCATCTTTTCCTCAGGTAGAGGCAGCTGTACAGGCATCTTTTCCTCAGGCAGCTGCACAGGCATCTTTTCCTTAGGTAGAGGAAGCTGTACAGACATAATCTCCTGTAAAGATGTCCTTGCATCTGCCTCTTGCATTCTCTTCCGTTGACGATGAACAGCAATTGCAGTCTGTTCAACTTGCCATGCAAGCTTGCGCATACGATCTCTACACCGAGGGTTCGGTGTCTTCACCCCAAATATAGGTCTTGGTTTGAACATTTGATACCCACTAACAGCATCTTCATCAATGTATATACGATTCCGAATCATAGGCTCCAATAAAGCTGCACATCTTACATCATCAGCAATAGCAAGTACAAAGAAGACATTCTGAGGAGTGTCACATGGTCTTCTCCAAGTAGCACGATGTACACAATTTTTGCACATAGGTTGCATTATAAGCGCTTTAATACATGAACAATGTTTCACAACCATCTGCATTACCTGCTCGCCGTCCCCGTCGAAAGCAGACCAACGATGTTGAGAATGACTTCCACAATCTTGCCTCCAAACCCATAATGGATCCTTTGGATACTCCAGTTCAACCAAAACATTTTCCCACTCTACGAATGCATTAATACACACACGATCGTCATGTTGCTGAAGTGATGATATTGCATTGTCTATTGTTTCGCCTACAAAAGCATCCACTGCGTTGTTAATGTTCATTTTTCGGAAATATTTTTTTTCGAAAAAAAACTGATATGTTACCAAAACGAGGAGGAAGAAGCAGTGTAAACAATAAAAAACAAGCGGCATGCACAATGCCTTTATCAAAAGCAGCTCTAAGGAGCACGCAAATATATCGAGCTCATTTTAAGGCATATTTAATTTTGAAATTGCTCAACAAAGATAGAGTTAAAAGTCATTTTTTTTCCTAAGACGAAATACACTCCGCGAGCGCCCCGCCAGTTCTGTTTGCAGATGCGTTCCCTGGTCGATATGTGTCTTCTGAGTAACGCAGACCAACCACCTCTGTACTGCAACTTTTCTACCAATTGATTTTTCCCAAAAAAAATATGCCTCGTGGTAAGAAGGTTTATCATCAGCAGAGCAAGAAAGAAAGAGAGCGCATTCAAAACTCTCAAATAGAGAAAATCGAATCGCTAGTTCGTGAACAAACTGCAAAATGTATGCTCGAGAAAGAAATCGTGAAGAATTATGAGCATACACTACCTAATAAATTGCAGTACGCAGGTGTCAATATCACCCCAAAGTTTACCGTGAATGAACTTGGCACCGCGATGCAACTTTCATCGTTTATTGACATGTCAAACGATTTGAACGAAGATGTAGATTTAAACGATATGATGGAACGCTTTGGAAATAATTGCGATGAAACTACGCCTTCTTTCCGGTTTTATATGAGAAATGCGAACAACTTCAAGCGTTTTGCGGTGTTACAAAGTTGCATAGAGAAAATGTACTCGATTGAACCACAAGCCGACCTACAAGGATGGATTCTAAATTACGGAACCATGTTTGTATTTGGCGGTGTGCGATTTTCAATACAAGAGAGTATTGAAAGAATACATGAGGCTATGCGAGAGCTATGTGAACAAATTTTAGCTGCGAACGACGATCTGTCACATGTGAGTGCACTTACGATAGAGTAACATGTAAAGTAAAGTAGAATAATGTGGTCAACTTACTTTACCATCTTACTGAAAACTGAAAAAATGACTTGTGCGAAGAAGTGTGGTACCCCTGGGTGTACCTTTCGAGACTTTCACTTTGGTCTACACAGTACTCAGAGTTGTTCCAGGCTGCGCGGGCATGTCATTGATTACACGGAATCGCGACGAAAGCTAAAACCGAGTACACCAAAACGAAAAAAACGCTCTCATGTCGCTGTCAACCAATTCCAGCTTGGTTTTGAACTTGCGCGCGAAGTCATTAAGCAGTCACAGATCGGTGTGCATCTTATATTGTCAACCAGTTCACTAAACGGATTTGATGGTTGGCAAGACTACGATGCGCATTTCGCTGCCACAATTCAAATGTCAAACGGTGATGGACGATTTGTCGCGACGGCAATTGATAAAGATGGTTTTGAAATTACGCTTACACCGGACATTCTTATGCTTTCGTGTACTTATGTCAAGTGGAATCCGATTCCGGCAATATTCTATACACAATGGAAACAAATGCTCGATTGTGAGGAACACAAAAATGCAACAAATCGAGCTACTTTTATAGCACAACTTGCGTTAGAGTTTGGCACCTCTGCCGACGACTATCATCTAATTTTAGATGGTCGCGGCAACAACCGCGTGGCAATGAAGAGTGTGTATACTCAACTCTCATTAGACAAACACCCACACTTGATGACATTGGAAATGAGTCCAATTGTCGCATTTACTCAAAGGCTCATGTTTGGCGATGAAGTGGTATTTACTGGTGCAAATCCTGAATTTACAACGAAGGACCTTGTTGAGGGGCACATCTCACATCCAAAGATTGAGCATCTAATCCTTAAAGACAACTCGATCCTTACAAATAACATAAAAGAGCACGTCAAAGTTCTCTACCTTGACTATTGTGGAGGTCCTATTGCAAATCAGACACCAGAAAAATGTTCTGCTTACATGCTTGATATTATCCGCAAACTTCCTGCTCTTGAAATATTTGCTGTCACAATATCACGTCGACGTCATGCGAATCTGGACGATAATTTTTCTTCGTATGTATCTACACCTCCAGGTTTTCGTCTTTCAAAAACATTTACCGACAATCGACGGGTTGTTTGCAATGTATATACAGTATTACGCGCAGAAGAATGTAATTCAGAATCTGCAGAAGACGACTACATTCCTGTCAACTTACCTACTCAATGTGCCGTCAAACGGCCTTACATGTGTTCTATCTGCAAACTACCCAAAAAGGGGCACATTTGCAAGAGCTTCCAGACGGTTACGAAACGCACATACATGTGCAGCAAATGTGGCAAGCCAAAGAAAGGACACATTTGCAAGACACGCCTCTGAACTCAATAACCCATGCACAGATGTTTGCGATCCAATTCATTTCTGTGTGCACGAATTAAACCCGTTTTATTCATGAGACATATTGCACCACAGACTGAGCATGTCATCTTTGTCCCAGGAGCCGCCGTAGGCGTTGTCATTTTCACTTTCGGAATTGATGTTGCAATTCTATGTACTGTAGCAGTTCTATGTACTGTTGTTGACGATGGTATAGCAGTATATATCCGTTTTTCACATCGTAACTCGCCCGGAAAGAAACGTTTTCTTTTGGTTAACGCACTCTTTGCAATCGCAGAAGCCTTCAACCAATTTCCGTATGCGATTGCCAAAGTTATTGCGGCCTCTCCAGTAATAGACGAACGCTCTTTATGTCGTGCAACAATGAATCTGGGAGGTTTTGAATAACCAGGTGCAGGTCTATATTGATCAACATCACGTTTAATTTCTTCAAAGCAATCGATGCAGAACGAGTTGCCATAAAAACTGAATGATCGATTCCGAATCTTATCCCATTCAACACCTAACATTTGTTTGTGAATTGCGTTACTACCACATTTGTCGCACACTGAAGCCAGATGCTCGAATTGAGGGCGAGTCTGCTCCATTATTTTTTGCAAAAAATGAGTATCGCAGATGATACTTTGGTTTGCTACGAAATAAATGCAAAATCAAACCCTTTGTCAAACTCACAATATATCATCGACATGGTGAATGGTTGCATTACAACACAAACAATTCCGATTCGTACCAACAATTTACATATCATTACAGGTGACAGAGTTTTCACCATAAATCTACGTGAACACAGTGACATCATTCGAGTATGCAGCGAATCTAAAACGCGTGTCCTCTGGCCTTTTATGGATGTCGAATGCTACGACTATTTTATCATAGAGCATGTCAAGTATTCACAAACAAATAAATATGGTCGCTCAATATCTGACTATGAAGCGTACATGTTATACGATTTGATGTACTACAAAATAAAAACACATCAATTAAGTATGTACTCGGACTCGGAGCACATTGCAGCAAGAAATAGATACGAGTATCAAATGGATGCTGCTATAATAAGAGTTCACTGGGTGCATAATTTGATCGAGGACTTTTGGGTAAAATATTGCAACTCAGAATGTAATGTAAAGTAACTTTTAAAGGATCAATAACTTGAGTCATTACTCTACATACATCCCATATTCGTTAGCACGCAGAGAACGCACTTTCATAAAGTGTCGCATAAATGCGTCACGAATGGATGCTATCAGATCGAGAATACCATTAATCTTTGCATGAATAATGTGTTGGTTGTCTTCAACACGTCGTACCCGCCAATAAGTGATAGCAACGATTAAAAATGTCAACATATTCATGAGCATTAGAGCAAAGAACATGATGTAAATGTTCGGCTTATCGTCGGGGGGCTCGGTGCAAATATATGGAGAAGACATAGTCGATTGAATTTGAAGCGACATATATTTTTTGGAAAAAAATGGATAAAACTTTCTTCATGAGCGAATATCCTCTCCAAATGGAATGCGTCTTTGAAGATGCTGACGGAATATGTCTAACAGTAACACAAACCAGTTCGTGTAGCTTCGTATTTCAATGTAATCATGTACATGTAATGTTAACTGAAATTTTAAGCATCGCATCTCGTTAGGTTATACATCTTTACATCGTTATCTGCCACAAACTTTTACCTTTCTACGCACACTTTTTCTTTTTATTCAGCTTCTTCGGGGTAGAAGACTGTTTCGAATTCCATTCCGGATGAGTAGCATCCAACCATTCATGAATATTGTTCCGCTTATCCAGGTTTGCATAAACAACAGGAGTCTTTAACGTCTTGTTTATCATGGGTGACTTTACTTTGCAACGGGTGAATTGTTCTTCAATTGCAGCTCTTTCGTAAGTGTGACCATCTGCTGCAATGACAGGATCGTGCATCAACTCATAAGTCAATGGACATTTGAAACAATCTGGCGCATCAGCATAGTCTGGAAATGGACGCTTTGCCTTATTATATAACTGCACTGGAGCAGCATTCAAAACTCGCGTCATTCCAGTCTCCTCGTTCTTCTGTACGATTGGAATACTTGTCATGTACACACGTTTTGAGCTGCCGCCATGATAATCGTGAACTACGATTTCCTCAAACTTGTTACGACGAGCAATTGTAAGAAGTGCACTCATATGATTATCACATGGACAGAAATCGCCATGCATAGCTTCAAATCCCCATGGAAGCTCAGGCGTCGCAATGTGAGATCGGACCATCTTGGATTCTGACCCATTCGATTCGATAAACAACATTTCTGTGAACAATAATGTATTCCCGTTGATTATAATAATATGATTCGCGTTCTGGAAAGACTTTTCAACCCTATCATTGACATCTGAGCTGAAATCGATCCAGCCTCCATCGTTGCTCTGCTTCTTCCACATTTTTTGAGAAAATTTTCGAAAAAAACTTTAGCGAATGGTGTCGAAACTCCGTGCACTATAACAACACACAGTGGATAACAATTGGCTTCTTCTACAGACATTACTTTTACACTGCATACAGAACAGAATCGACGTTATTTGAATAGGTTGGCTGCGTTGGTCAGTTGAATATGATTAAGAGTTGTGTTTAGCATGTATCGTGATACATAGTAGTATCCGTGTATACATTACTGTATACATTACATCTTTGCTACTTCAGAATATGCTAAAGGTAACTCATCCTCTTGCAGCTTCGAACACGCTAAAGGTAACACTTGCTTTTCATATAGAAGGCACGTGCCACCATAACGATGTAGACTTGACTTTGTTAATGGCGATGACTTGATTTGTTTCTTGTGTATTTTACACAATGTTGTAGGATGTACCGCATCGGTTGATATTTGCATATTCTGTATACTAGCGTAGACATTTGCAAGCTGTGCATTGATTTTCAGATTGGGCTTCGTGTGCTTCATGTAAAATCGAAACAATTTTTTGAAAAAATATGGCGACGACCAACAACGATGACTACATTGAGAAGGCTCTTGCTGCGAGAAAAGTCGACGGAAGGAACATGTCGTACCAGGAGAAAATCGAATTACTGTTAAAAAACTCATCAACCCCTCCTAAAAAAACTATCGTTAAAAAACTCAACAGCAAGAAAGAAGGCAAAACCAAACTTATGACCAAAGCACAATTTATTACAAAACATCAGTCACAGATAAAGGGTCCTTTATCGAAGAAGCGCAAGCAGCTTGAAACAATGTGGAACTCATATATCGGTGTGAATAAATGTGAGAAGAAAGATGACGATGGCAACGTAACTATGTCAATTCTTACGCTTCGCAAAATTGCAAGTAAGTTTGGACTTCCTGATGATATTAAAAACAAAGACGCCCTTCTTTCGCGTATCAAAGACTGTCTCGAGAAAGATAAGAACGACGATACCGAAGAAGATGAGGATGAAGAAGAGGATGAGGATGATGAAGAGGAAGACGATGAGGAGGAGGAAGACGATGAGGAGGAGGAAGACGATGAGGAGGAAGATGAGGACGACGAGGAAGAAGAGGAGGACGACGACGAGGACGAATAGTGCTGAGCTCTGTAAGATGTACAGTACAGTATAAATTGAATCAAAATGCTATTTTCAATTTAGTTTTTTCTGACTAACACATGCAAATACACAGGTCGTTCACATTTGTGATGAGACTTGTTCATACATGAGTTGCATGGTGATGTGAGCTTGGATCTTTTACAGCTAAAGATATAAACCTTGATTTCATGAGAAGGCGAAACATCAAAAATTGCACGAACCGTTCCGCCTTTTAGAATGGTTCTTCTGAATCTTTGCAGATTAATGTACATGATTTGTCTAGATTCTGAATCGATGACTTTCGTGTATGAGCACGCATTTGCAACTTGGCATAGCGTGTCGAAAGACATGACCACTTTTTTTCGAGAAAAAAAATGCTTCGAAAAAATTGTTTGTCTTACAGGATTGAGGCAATAATTGAGCTGCAACGACAGTCTGGTATTGTACCGACAATTGCAAGGGGTGAAATGTTCCTGGCCAGTCTGATATAACGGTTTAAAAAGCTGGTGGTTTAAAAAAAAGGTAGAGTAGAGTACAGTAAGGTGTTACAAAGCTGTAAAAACTATTTAACTGTACTCTCAGTCGGAAAATTATACATTCACGACAGCTGACCATTCAGACCACGCACTTTCTTGATCCCCCATCATCGACTTGCATCGCATACGAAATTGTCCAGCAAAAGGAATCTTGACTGCCCAATTCTCAATTTGAGTAGAAGATGCGACAACAGTATATGTTTCCTCAAAAGCAACATCTCCGACAGACTTTAGGCATAGTGTGTAGTGTGTTAAGCTTGGAGAAAAAGGCATAAGAGCTTCCCAAGTCGAAAGAAGAATGCCAGGAAGCGCGTATGAAGTATAAACTGGAGGAAGCGGAGGCACAAGAGTACCATCTTTCATGATGAAATCATGCTTATTATGAAGCAGTGTATCCGAATCGTCAATGCTTCTGGGTGCATTGAATACGTATTTCAGTCTGTTGAATTGGTTATCTGCATCGTTCTTTTCATCCCCAGTCAGCTTCTCCAAATTTGAATCTGCAAAGAGAACATCATGGCTGGTTACAGCAAAATGATGGATTACTCTGTCTAAGGCTTTGTCACCGGTGGAAGTGAGTATTTCATGGTCAACATCATCAAGAGCCATCAGCTGACCTTCGGTAAAGTGACGATTTACTTCCTTTTCGTCGAGAATACGGCAAGCAGCCAGAATCTTGTGCACACCCGCTCGATAAATACGTTCTTGAATAGAATCCTTTACGATGAAGCGATATACACGAACCGTTTTGGTCTGCCCATATCGAAACACACGATAGCAAGCCTGCTCATCATCTACTGGATTCCATGATGGATCGAGAAGGAGTACACGGCAAGCACGAGTGAGATTTAAGCCAACTCCTCCAACTTTCGTGGTCATGTAAAATATGTTAGACGAGCTTCCTTCTGCAAATGCAGCGTCTTGAAATGAAGTCACAAGCTCATGTCGTATTTTGGCTGAAGTCTCACCATCCATAAACATGCCTGCTCTTTTCTTTTGTAGATCAGTTAGAACTTCTTTGCGACGCGAAAAGACAAGAACTTTATCTTTCGACTTAGCAATCGAGTCCAAAAGAACGCAGGCCAACTTTATTGTGATGCTCATAGAAATAGTTATGGTTTCATTTGAGCATTCCAATGGTGACTGCGTATTCGTTGCATAAGGTGCTTTGTAGCTTAGTTTATACTCTTTCATTGGTTTCAACGCCTCTTTTAAAGCAGCAGAAGAGCGGCGATGAACATACGGTTCGGTCAGACGAGTAAGAACAGCAATCTTTGTACGAGCAGCTGCAAGTTCCTTTGGTGTCGCGGTTGCAAATGCACCTCGATCGATGACCTTAGCAAAATCGTTTCTGAAGATCTTCTCTTCGATAAGGTCTGGCTTGATAAGCTTGATCATAGAGTAATATTCTGTCAGATGATTTTGAAGTGGTGATCCTGTCAATAGTAACTTTGGCTCGTTATGTCTACTCATAGCATCATAGAAGTGTGTTGAAGGATTTTTCATAAGGTGAGCTTCATCAACCATCACAATATCACTGCTGAAGCCATCCTCAAGAGTCATCTTTGTAAAACGATTATGCGTCATAATAAGAACACCTCCTTTCTTTGACCATCTGTTCTCCTGATGAGAGTCATCGGTTTCGACTGGAGGATAGAATGTGAATGTAATGTGCTCTTCCCACGCCTCCATCGTTGTATACCAATGGTTAATTACGCTTTTAGGACAAGCAATAACCATACGACAATGTGCACTGACTGATATAGCTTGCAGAACAGCAATTCCTGTAATTGTCTTTCCTAACCCCATAGAGTGAGCAAGAAGGAAACCAGATTTCTGTATTCCAATGGATTTAAGCATACACTTTGCGGCGTCAATCTGATGTGGTTTGAGCTGTGCTGCAAACTTATCTTCCACAATGAAGGTACCAATTTTGATGGCACGAGAAGAGATGACCATAGAAGGTTTTTCTTGATCACGATCATCATTCTCAGCTGAGAAAATGCTGAGCTTACCGTACGATCGATCTTCCATGTCTGGTGATGCGGATGAATCTAATACATCAATGTCACCATCTATGTTATCCTTCATCGAGCCGGAAAAACCAGATGCACCCAAAGGAACAATCGTTGTAATGTTACCACGTACACGTTTACACGGACGTACATTTTCCAAGTACCTGTCTGCTTCTTTCTTCCAATCGGAATCATTTTGTTCATAAGCTTCTTGAACAGCTTTCTGTATATAATAGTCACGAATCTGGAAACATTTGGCAGCAGCAATCGCATCCATCCTTGTCTTGCAAGTTTTCATCTGAGCCTTGTTCTCCTCAATAATAGACTGCACGTGCTTCTTCACAACAGTGCAAGAGGAAGTATCCAATTCTTTGAAGAAAGTCTGTTGCAACTTTGGTGACCGCAGAATCCGTTCAAGGTCATACACATTGCTCTCAAATTGCTCACAGTCTTGCACCAGTTCTTCAAACTCTTTCAGATCGGAAGACATTTTTTGCAAAAAATTGAGAATCTGTGCATACATTCTCGAGAATCTTCCGAAAAATTTTATGATGGCTATGTCGCAATTTGTGTGTGGTGGCGATTGTGGCTGTGTTTGTGGGCTTTGTGCAGACAACGATTGCGATTGCGAGTGCCATGAGTTAGATGCTCTGCCGAACGAACACTTGAAACAGATATTGGTTAGGTTTGGCGAGTGCGACTTCGTGGACGTACAGAATTTATCAAGAAATGAATTGTTCCGACTCATGACTGAGTCTGATAATCCGCAGGATTTATTAAAGCATGGTGTTTCTTTGCTTGTTCGACTGCAATCGCAGAGAGGATTTACAGAAACGAACGATGCTATATTATACGAGATTGCCAGAACGTCGCCTTCTCATGCTTTTGCACGTCGTACTCCTGTAAAGTCTCTTCACAAAAAAACAGTCAAGAAAGACACTAGCAAGAAAGCTAGACCACGCAAGGAAGTCAAAACTGCTGCTCGAAACAAAACAGCTGCTCAAAAGAAGCGTGAGCGTGCTCTTAAGCGCTGTGCTACCTGATAAATGAAGAATTTCGTATGACGACCTTAAGTTAACTCGAATGATGCGACTGCTTTAAACCATTGAGTAGTTGCGGAGATGAGTTAAAGTGACCTGCTTCTTTCAACCCTGAATACAAGTATACAAGTAAAAGAAGGTCGGATCAAAAGGTTGTGTGAAATATGAAGGATTAACGCTCTATAAAGCAAACAACCCTACATAAAAAAACAAAATTCCTCTATAGTCTAGTTGGTCAGGATAATCCGCTTTCACCGGATCGACCAGGGTTCGAGTCCCTGTGGGGGAAAAAGGGAGGACGAGGTTATTCTAATGACTCCTCCTTATGCGGTATGACTGAGGACTTTGAATCTTCCAACGGCTGTTCGAATCAACCGGGAGCTTTGGTAACATTTCTTTTACATGTTAGATACCTAACCCAAATTTGACGTCTTACATACCCACAACTTCTGCGTTACAGTCACATCAGACCCAACACATAATCTAAAACCGACATAGGACACGAGCCCAAACCGAACCCAACCCGACCCGAACTCGACCCGAGCCCGAAGCCAACCCGAACACATGTCTTAATTAATCTCACCGCGAATACGACGAGCAAGACTCATATCGTGAGGAGCAATCGTAATTCTTTTTCTGTGAATGGCTTCAAGATTCGCGTCTTCGTAAAGATGGATCAAGTAATCTTCACATGCTTCTTGAAGAGCATTGATTGATTCAACTTTCCAACGTACACCAAGAGGAAAATCCGACATGTTGGCTTGTTCTTCACTCGATTTGCGTACAATTCTTTGGAACGGAGCTTTCTTGATGAGATTGTCTGTTCTGCGTTGTTGTGTACGGATCTCACGAAGAGCAACAGTCCCAGACTTATACTTGTGAGGCTTTTTTGGTCTCATTGATGCTAACGTCTTTCCTTTCCCGGCGGATTTTCTAGCGATTTGTTTGGTTGCAAGTCGAGGGTGTACTGCAGCTCGCTTGCCAACAGACTTGCCAATAGACTTGCCAATAGACTTGCCAATAGACTTGCCACCAGAAGAAGCAGACTGACTGATAACTGTTTTTGCCATTTTATCAAAAAATTTGTTTCGAAAAAAATGATGATTGAAGCAGTGGATGCCGAGTCATTAGCACTTGTACAAATGAACAATCCGGACTTTGAGCGGGATACAAGAATACGATCTTATGATGGTACCTTGAATAAATTGTGGGAGCGGCATACAGACATTTGTGTTGGTACGAATCACTTTAAATATGTGTTTAAGTCGACAATACAACACATGCTTGTGTGGTACTACCATAGGACAAAGGTTTGGGTCGTTTTGAATGGTTATGATGAGGATAAAGAAGATACGGACAAAGCATATGCCGACAAAATTGATGATTTAATGTCTAAACCAGCTTCTGCTTATCAAATTGATACTAATAAAGACGTCGTCGATATAAGAAGTTTGACTAAGCAAAGAGGAACAAAGCGCACAAAGGTTGTGCCAGATGACTCACCATCTGCTTCTGTTGCGGAATCAGTACCATTCCCAGCTAATACGGTGTCGAATGCGGATTCTGCTGTGGCGTCTGTACCATTCCCAGCTAATACGGCGTCGAATGCTGATTCTGCTGCGGCGTCTGTACCATTCCCAACTAATACGGTGTCGAATGCGGATTCTGCTGCGGCGTCTGTACCAGCTGACTCACCATTCAAAATTCCAGCCGTTGTGTCTTTACCAGTCCCAGCTGCTTTACCAGTCCCAGTTGTAGCAGGTGCTCTAAGTGCAGCAGCTGATCTAAGTGCTCCACTGTCGGCTGCCTCGGCGCAAACGGAAGCTTCATCTCATTCTACACAGGATATTGAGAAGCAGAATCTTGCAGACGCTCTCCAACAAGCACAAGACGAGTTGGCCAAAAGAAATGCTCGTATGGCTGAACTTGAAACTGAAGTTGGTGTCGAAAAAGAACGTGCGAGTGAATTCGAACGTTTGCACAAAAACTACAAACAGAGAAAAGGTCAAGATATTGGCAAAGCTCATCGTGAGAACAAGATGTTGAAGGCAGAGAACGAGAGATTGTTACAAGAAAAGGCTGCTTTCGACGCTGCGTTTCAAGTTGAAAGAGATGCTGCCCAGCAAAGATTCGACTCTCAACAGAAGGTATTACAAGCCTTGAAGTCTGGTCAGAAAGATCCAAATTCAAGGGATGTCGGTGAAAATGTGGTTGGTGCTTACAAAGAATTGATCGAACTAGCTTTTGCTGCTTATGATACGAAAGCCCAAACTCTCAGTGCATCAACT
>CERS01167642.1_pt1 | contig 12935 bp, 14 predicted proteins | sample 356251 | NCBI WGS metagenome assembly CERS01 (sample SAMEA2621020, study PRJEB7988) | marine metagenome | isolation source: saline water (ENVO:00002010), including
TCCTGTAAAAGATATTAAGAAGATGACGATATGGGGCAATCACTCAACAACACAGTATCCAGATATATCTAACATTGAAATCTCAGGTATGCCAGATTCTGGACAGCGCGTTAAAGATGATATTGATATTGATTGGTATAAGAATACATATATTCCTCGAGTTGCGAAACGAGGGGCTGAAATTATCGATGCGCGTGGCGCTTCCAGCGCTGCATCAGCAGCACATGGCGCTGTTGAGCATATGCATGACTGGGTATTAGGCACTCCAGATAATGACTGGGTTAGTATGGCAGTTCCAAGTAATGGAAGTTATGGAATCCCAGAAGGATTGGTGTTTTCTTTTCCGGTTACTTGCAAAGACGGTGATTATCATATAGTTCAGGGTTTAGAATTTGATGAGTTTGGTCAGTCAAAAATAGATGCTACACGAAAAGAGCTTGAGGAAGAAAAAGCAGCATTATCAAGTATTCTTGATTAACGTTTTCAACGTAGAGTAATAATAGGCCAGTTCATTTTTTTAGCTTCATTTTTCAAATTCTGATCTGGATCAACCGCAACTGGATGATTTACTTCTTTCATAAGTGGAATATCATTATGAGAGTCACTGTAGAACCAACTTTCTTTAACTTGATAACCTGTATTTTTTAACCAAGCATAGAAACGTTCAACTTTACCTTCAGCATAAGAAGGAATTCCAGTAAAGTTACCAGTAAATTCTTGATTATTTAATTCTGGTTCACATGCTATTAAATTATCTATTCTAAATTCAGTTGCAATAGGCTCAACAATAAAACTATTTGTCGCAGTTATAATTAATAATTCGTGACCTTGTTTACGATGATCATCTATTAGTAAGTAGGCTTTTTTTAGTATCACTGGTTTTATTTTTTCTTCAAAAAAATCCTTTCTCCATTCCATTAATAGATTCATATTATTTTCACCGAGAACTTTTAATTGAAACCTAAGAAAATCCGTGATATCGAGGACACCATTTAAATAGTCCTCATAATATTTTTTATGTGCAGATTTATAAGATGTAGGATCGACATAGTTCCGTTCACACAGAAATTCGCCCCAAAGAACATCACTATCGCCAGCGATTAAAGTGTTATCAATGTCAAAAATTGCAAGTTTCATAAACTTAAGTTTAAAAAATTGAATAGGTTAGTCTAAAATTTATTCTTAACAAGGTAAATATTTCATTTAAGTTATTTGTGTTGTAGCATTGTTATAGTCAAAAATAATAATTTGGTATAACAGATAATGATTGATTCTGAGGGTTTTCGTGCCAATGTGGGCATCATTCTAACAAATGATGATAGGCAGGTTTTTTGGGCACGTCGTCAAGGTACGGATGCTTGGCAATTTCCTCAAGGAGGAATAAAAAAGAATGAATCACCAAAAGTGGCTATGTACCGTGAGCTTAAAGAAGAAATCGGTCTTGAACCAGAGCATGTTCAGCTTATATATGCAACTACTGATTGGTTAAGATATCGCTTACCAGAGAAGTATATTCGAAAAGATAGTGAACCGCTGTGTGTGGGGCAAAAACAAATTTGGTACTTACTAAAATTAATTGTTGATGAAAAATATCTTGATTTAACTACAACAGTTGAACCTGAATTTGATTTGTGGAAGTGGGTAGATTTTTGGCAGCCTGTTGACGAAATCATTTTTTTTAAACGTGAAGTTTATGAACAGGCATTGAAACAATTAGAGCTACATCTTATATAATTTTTTTGATGTCGAGAGTTCTTAGAGAAGAACAAGTGTTTACTGATTTGGCGAGGCCCTGTATCGCATTAAATTAGAAAGCAACTTATTTGAAGCCCTATTGCTAGTACTTCCGACTAATCTTCTAACTGCCTTAGGATCGTAGTTAGCAGAAACTAGTTCTTGGTATAGCATTTCGAGGATTGATGCACATTGTTTCATGGCATAGTCAGCGATTATTCTGACATCACTTTGAGATTCAACTTGAGAAATAGCTGTTTCATTTAGGCAGTTTGTGTATTCTCCTGACGTCTTAATTACCATTTGGTATTCTTCTTGAGTAAAATCTGTGGTCTTGTACTCAGCATAGACATGAAGGCTGAACAAAAACAATAAAGGAGCGAAAATGTATTTAATTTTAAATCTCATGGTATTCCTCTTAATAGCTTATTATTTGCTGGAGATAACAATAGCATGAAAAATTCGATTTTCCATAATTTTTCTTCAAAAACACCCGCATATGTCTATGACGCCAAAAGTATTGTAAATATTCTAAATAGTATAAATAACATTAAAAAAGATATTAATTTTTTGTTTTTATATTCGATTAAATCATCTAATAATATTGGGCTGTTGGAGCTAATTAAACCATATGTTGATGGTTTCTCATGTAGCTCATTATTCGAGTTACAGCTTGCTAAAGAGGTGCTCGATTATAGTCAAGTAACTCATATAACAACTCCTGGCTTCAATAAGGATGAATTTGCAAAAATTCTTAAATATACAGACTTTGTTTCATTGAATTCTTTAAGACAGTTTATGGAATTTTCAACAATCATTGAACCGCCTACTAGTTGTGGGATTAGGATAAACCCACAATTATCTTTTGTTTCGGATGAAAGATTTGATCCGTGTCGTGCATTTTCAAAGCTAGGTATCCCGCTAGTAAATTTTGAAAAAGAAATTGAAACCAGTAATATTAATTGGTCCATAATCGATGGAATACATATTCATAATAATTGTGAATCAATTAATTTTGATGAAATGAAACAGACCGTTCACCGAGTAATGTCAGTATTAAATAAATACAAAATTGATCTTAAGTGGTTAAATTTGGGTGGCGGCTATTTAGTAAACAGCAGTCAAAATATATTACCGTTAAAAGATACGATTAGATGGCTTCGGAAAAATTATGAGATTGATGTGTATTTGGAGCCAGGAAAAGCCATCACGGGAAATGCTGGCTATCTAATTGCGAGTGTTATTGATCTATTTCAATATGAAGATGAGAATATTGCCGTATTAGATACTTCTGTAAATCACTTACCCGAAGTTTTTGAATATCAATACCAACCAAAAGTTATGAATTCTCATGATAGGTCAAACCATAAATATCACCTTGTTGGCTGCAGCTGCTTAAGCGGAGATTTATTTGGTGAGTACTATTTTGTAGAACCTCTTTCAATAGGTAGCCATATAATCTTTGAAAATGTTGGTGCTTACATGCAGGTAAAAGCAAATATGTTTAATGGTATTAATCTACCTTCCGTTTATTTGCTTGAAAATAATAATTTTAAATTATTGAAGAATTATGATTATAATTCTTTTCGTGATCGTTTATAAATCAATATGATTCGTATATTTTAAATAATGATGAGTTTTGTCTAATGCATATACATATTCTCGGTATTTGTGGCACTTTTATGGGTGGGCTTGCTCAGATTGCAAAACAACTCGGACATAAAGTCACAGGTTCTGATCAGAACGTATACCCTCCAATGAGTGAAGAGCTTGTTAAGCTCAATATTGATGTTATGAGCGGATATGACTCAGAGCACCTAAGCTCAAATCCTGACATAGTTCTTGTAGGTAATACTCTTTCAAGAGGAAATCCAGCAATTGAATATATGTTAAATCAAAAAATGCACTATATGTCAGGCCCCGAGTGGCTATACAGACAGGTTTTACATGATAGACATGTTCTCGCAGTTTCTGGTACTCATGGAAAGACAACCACAACAAGCATACTAAGTTGGATTTTAGAGTATACGGGGCTCAATCCATCATTTTTAATCGGCGGAGTTGCGGAAAATTTCGATAGATCAGCTCGTTTTACCGATTCGAAGTATTTCGTTATTGAAGCCGATGAGTATGATACGGCGTTCTTCGACAAACGCTCCAAATTCATTCACTATCATCCAGATGTGCTAATAATAAATAATATCGAGTACGATCATGCTGATATCTTTCACGATCTTGCTGCTATCAGAGCCCAATTTCACAATTTGGTAAGGATGCTCCCCGAAAATGCAACAATTGTTTTCCCTCTGGAAGACAAGGAAATAGACGAGGTTATTTCGATGGGCTGCTGGGCTCGATTAGAGACATTTTCAGTGACTAACGGTGATTGGTCTATATTTGATGCAAGCAAAGATTTTCGTAATTTTTCTGTTAAAAGTCCTAAAAAAGAGACAGGTTTCGTAGAATGGCAGACTATCGGCGAGCATAACGCCATGAATGCTTTAGCAGCAATCGTTGCAGCAAATAATATTGGTATTTCTGTTGATAGTGCATGCGAAGCACTATCGAAATTTAAATCAGTTAAAAGGCGGCTCGAATGTATTTTTGAAGTCGATGGTATTCGTATTTTTGATGATTTCGCCCATCATCCAACTGCAATTCGAAAAAGCATACAAGCTTTAAGTAGCACTTTAGATGAGGGTCGAATCATTGCTATTATGGAACCTCGTTCTAACACTATGCGTATGGGTGTTCACTCTGAAGTATTATCAGACGCTTTTTTGGACGCAGATTTGGTGTATTTTTTTCAACCTAATGATTTAAATTGGAATATTAAAGAGCATGTAAGTCAACTTGGTGATCGCTGTCAAATATTTAAAGATGTAGATAAGATAGCGGAACATGTTTGTAGTAATATTCGAACTAATGACCAGATTATTATAATGAGTAATGGTGCTTTTGGCGGCATACATAAAAAAATAGCAGAGAGATTAAATTAAACATGAAAATTCCTCTTTTTCCATTGAATGTAGTTTTATTTCCTGAGGGTGAAATAAAACTGAGAATTTTTGAACCCAGATATTTAGATATGGTAAGTAACTGCCTCAAGAATGATTCAGGATTTGGTATTTGTTTGCTCCAAGAAGAAGTGTCAGGTGAAAATTCAATTGATTTTTTTCTCATGGGCTCGTACGCAAAAATTATTAATTGGGATAGAATGGATGATGGTTTATTAGGTATTGTGGTTAAAGGGGAAAAACGTTTCAGAGTAAATTCTTATTCAAGAGCTAAAGACAAGTTATGCATAGGAGATGTAGATTGGTTAAGTGATGATGAAGCGCAAATACCCGACTCGTATCAGAATTTTTCCGATCTATTAAAAGAAATTGTTACACGATATAAGCTACCAATAGCTAATACATCGACAAGATATGATGAGGCTAATTGGGTAAGCGAAAGATTAGCAGAGCTACTTCCATTTGATTTGTTTGCAAAACAGGAAATACTCGAAATGAATAATGCAATACACCGTTTTGATTACATGCAGGATCTTTTAAAAAAGATTGATACTGATAAAATAATTTAGCTTTTGAGCAATATTTAAATAAACCTGGCTGTTTATCTTGAATAAACTAAAACGTTCACATATTTTTTATGTCTTAAAAGAAAAAACTCCCTCGCCAACAACGGAGCTAATATATAAAACTCCATTTGAATTATTAATATCAGTAATATTGTCAGCACAAGCAACCGATATAAGTGTGAATAAAGCAACAAAAAGACTCTTTGCTGTAGCCAACACACCTGAGGATATAATATCTTTGGGGCTTAATAATCTAAAAAAACATATTAAAACAATTGGCTTATATAATAATAAAGCAAAAAATATTATAGATACTTGTAAAACACTTGTTGAAAAACATAATGGAAAAGTACCGAATACCAGAGAATCACTAGAAAATTTGTCAGGAGTTGGAAGAAAAACTGCAAATGTTATATTAAATACAGTATTTGGCGAGCCAACAATTGCTGTAGACACGCATATTTTTCGAGTATCAAATAGAACTGGTATTGCAACTGGGCGTAATGTGATTGAAGTTGAAAATAAACTCTTAAGACATGTGCCAGATGAGTTCAAAAAGGATGCTCATCATTTGCTTATTCTTCATGGAAGATATACATGTACCGCTCGTAATCCAAAATGCGAAATATGCATAATTTATGATGATTGCGAATGGAACGATCGTAGTAAAAGAAGCAATGAAAAAAACTAATTCACCTCTAATGATAGTTAAAAAAATCTTTTTGGTAAAAAGAAATGTTTTTTAAAGATAGAAATGAATCTAGATCTTATTTTTTTAATGTATGGGAGAAACAAAAAAATAAGCAACCACTAGAAACTATAGAAGTTTTAATTTTAGATGTTATTCTCAAGCATCCTGAATATCATAGTTATCTTAATTCAAAAAAATCTATTGAGGATGCGAGCATAGAAGATAATTATGGTAATCCTTTTTTGCACATGAGTATGCATATTGCCTTACAAGAACAGATCAACTCTAATAGACCATCAGGTATTACTAGGATTTTTAATGAACTAATCTCTCAGTCTGGCTCAACTCATAACGCAGAACATAAAATGATGGAATGCTTAGGTAAGATTTTATGGGACGCACAATCGAAGAAAATGCCTCCCGATGAAAACGAATATATTGAATGCTTAATGAAAATTTTATAATTAAATTTATTATTTTTCTAAATATTTGATCTTTCCTTTTTGTTCTTTCCATTCTTCTACATCGTCAGGCGGAGATTTCATTTCATTTATAACAGGCCACTTCTTTGATAATTCGGCATTTAATTCTATAAATTCATTCATATCTTCAGGCACATCCTCATCACACATAATCGCTTCAATAGGGCACTCTGGTTCACATAAAGTACAGTCTATACATTCATCCGGATCAATAACTAGCATATTTGGTCCTTCATGAAAGCAATCAACTGGACAAACTTCAACACAATCAGTGTATTTACATTTAATACAATTTTGAGTTACAACAAACGGCATCTTTTTTCCTTATATTTTATATATTTTTTCTTATAATTTTATATATCGGGTCTAATTCTACACACATATCAATTAATAAAGAATATATTTTACATTCTGTCATTTCTAATTTTCAAATTTTGTCATAGATTCTTTATTTAATAATTCAACAATAGCATTGATTACAAGCCTTGATCTGGTATTCAACGGATCATTTAAGTTCGTGTGTTCTTTTAATTTTACAAATGTTTTCGTTGATTCTCTTAATTGAGCTACTCCCAGATTATGTAGAATCTTGCTATTAAACTGGTCAGTTTCTAGTGCTTTTTTATAAGCTACAATAGCGGAATCAGTTTCACCTAAGTGGCTGTGAGCATTTCCTACACGAAAAAATAATTCTGGTTCATGTGGTGATATTTTTATTAATTTCCTATAATACTTGATAACATCTTCCCAGACTTGATTATTATAGGCATTGTCTGCTAGTTGTTCGATCGAAGTAATATTAACTTTAATATTGGTATCGTTAACGATGTATGTTTCATTACATCCTATGTTTAATGAAAGTAATATTAAGATTATCAATCTATAATAGTTCATTCAATATACTCCATTTATCAATTTTTTTATTGTCGGATATTTTTTTTGTCGAATATAATGATATGCTGAATAGTATTTTCACTCCAGTATATAAATACGACTATAGCTCTGGCCTTGAAATTACTGGAGGTAGTCCAAATATAAATATGTGCTAAATAATGAATTTTTGAGGTTTAAAACATGTCCGCGAAAGAAAATCAAGAAACCCTCGGGTTTCAAACAGAAGTTAAGCAATTATTAGATTTAATGATCCATTCTCTATATAGCAATAGAGAAATATTTTTACGTGAATTAATTTCAAATGCCTCTGATGCAGAAGATAAACTACGTTTTGAGGCGTTAAAGAATGATGAGTTATATGAGAAAGATGCAGATCTAAAAATAAAGATAGAATTTAATAAGGATTTAAAAACCATTACTGTTGTAGATAATGGAATAGGTATGAGCAGGGAGGAGGTTATTGAAAATCTTGGAACTATTGCTAAATCTGGGACAAAAGAGTTTTTTGATTCACTGACAGGCGACCAGACTAAGGATTCACAACTGATTGGACAATTTGGCGTTGGCTTTTATTCATGTTTTATAGTTGCTAAGAAAGTAGAGGTTATAACAAGGCGAGCTGGCGAAGATAGAGCTAATGGCGTTCATTGGGTATCTGAAGGAGAGAGTGAGTATACGATAGAAATAGTCGATAAGCCAAAACGAGGAACAAAAGTTATTCTACATTTACGCGATGACGCTGAAGAATTTTTAGATAGTTTTAAGTTAAAGAATATTATTACAAAATATTCCGATCATATATCTTTTCCTATTAATATGGATAAAGATGATGAGAGCAGTGATGAGGAAAAAGATGTTACAGGCGAAGATACAGTAAACAGTGCAACTGCAATCTGGACGCGTAACAAGAAAGATATAAATGATGATGAATATAATGAGTTTTATAAACATATAGCTCATGATTTTGAGGATCCAATCGCTTATGCTCATAATAAAGTTGAAGGTAAGCTCGAATATACCTCTCTTTTATATCTGCCTTCTCGGGCGCCATTTGATTTATGGGACAGAGAACAGCGTCACGGAGTAAAACTTTATATTCGTCGCATTTTTATTATGGATGATGCAAAACAACTTTTGCCTTCTTGGTTACGTTTTGTGAAGGGCGTTGTTGATTCGGATGATCTACCTCTAAATATTTCGAGAGAAATACTTCAACAAAATAAAGTTGTTGATTCAATTCGTTCAGGTTGTACGAAAAAAATAATTAGTCTATTAAAAACTATGACGAAGGATGAAGAAAAATATCAAGGATTTTGGAAGATATTTGGTAAAGTTCTGAAAGAAGGTGTCGTAGATACTCAAGATTATAAGGAAGACTTATCTTTTTTATTTAGGTTTTCGAGTACACATGAGGACACAGAGGAGCAAAAAGTCTCTTTAAAAGACTATGTTGACCGCATGCAAGAGGGTCAAAATTCAATTTATTATGTTATTGCTGATTCATACATGATGGCTAAAAGTAGCCCTCATCTTGAGATTTTCAAAAAGAAGGGTATCGAGGTTCTGATATTGTCAGACCCAATAGACGAATGGGTAACTTCACATCTTACTGAATTTGATGGAAAAGCATTCCAATCAGTCAATAAAGGTGAACTTGATCTTGGCGACATACAAAGCGAAGACGATAAAAATAAGCGCAAGAAAAATAGTAAAGCAAATGATGAGTTAGTTGAGCGAATAAAAGGCGTGATGAGTGAAAAAGTCAAAGATGTTCGTATTACAGAGCGATTAACAACCTCGCCTGCTTGCCTTGTGAGTGACTCAAATGATATGGGGCGACATCTTGAGCAAATATTACAAGCATCAGGACAGACTGTTCCTGACTCCAAGCCGATACTTGAGATAAACCCTGATCACCCAATTGTAAAAAAAATTGGTAGCGAGAAAGATAATGCGCTGTTTAATGATTGGTCGCATATATTGTTTGATCAAGCTTTACTTAGTGAAGGGGGCCAATTGACTGATCCGGTTGGCTTTATTAATAAATTAAACTCGATGATTATCGCAATGTCTAAATAATTTTATAAAACAGTTCAGATATAACTAGAAATCTAATTCATTTTATTTCACACTTTATAATATGTATCAAATTAGAGTGTATGATTTTTCAATATGGATCAATCCTTAAATAATATTTCAAGTTTGCTTAGCGAGTTAACCGAGATTGGTATCGCACTTTCTTCAGAAAAAGACCACAATCGTTTACTCGAACTAATACTAGTCAAAGCGATGGATATTACAAATTCGGATGGCGGGACTCTATATATTTCTAATAAAAATAGTCTCGAATTTGAGATATTACATAATCGTTCTTTAGGAATTCATATAGGTGGTACCAGTGGCAAAGAAATCTCATTACCATCAATTTCACTTTTCGATGCAAAAGGTAACAAAAATAATCAAATGGTTGCTGCGCATGCGGTAAATAGCGAAAAGACGATAAATATTAAGGATGCTTACACTAATACTGATTTTGATTTTTCTGGCACAAGAACGTTCGATAAAAAAATGGGCTATCGATCCACTTCATTTTTGACAGTACCGATGGCAAATCATGAGCATGATATTATTGGCGTTTTGCAATTAATTAATAGTATTGATAAGACCACAAACGAAATCGTAGCATTTAGTGCATTAGACCAGCAGTTAATCGAGTCACTAGCTTCACAGGCCGCTGTTACTATTACTAATCAAACATTAATTGAGTCTCAGAGAAAATTATTTGATTCATTTATTCAACTTATTGCAACAGCAATTGATGAAAAATCACCATATACCGCAGGGCATTGCCGTCGTGTTCCCGCGATAACAGAAATGTTAGCAAATGCAACCAATGAAATTAATAAAGGACCATTAGGTAATTTCTTTATGTCAGACACAGAAATGTATGAACTTAGTGTTGCGGCATGGCTACATGATTGTGGAAAAATAACTACACCGGAATATGTTGTCGACAAAGCAACTAAGTTAGAGACAATATTTGACCGTATTAATCTCGTACATACAAGATTTGAAATATTAAAAAGAGATGCTGTGATTGATGCACTTAAGCTAATATTAAAAAAAGATATGAATTACGATGATATTGATCAAGCTCTTAAAGAAGATGCTTCTTTACAAAGTGTGTTAGTTGAACTTGAAAAGGAAAAGAAAGAAATTGAAAAATATAATATAGGGGGTGAATCACTTTTAGATTTTGATAAAAAACGTATTCAAGAAATTTCAAAAAGAAAATATAAAGACTCAGGTCATAATAAGATTCCATTATTGAATAGCGAAGAAGTAGAGAATTTAAAAATATCACGCGGTACACTCAACGATACAGAACGACAAATAATTAATAATCATGTTACCGTTACTATTAAAATGCTCGAATCATTACCTTACCCTAAACACCTAAAAAATGTCCCCGAGTTTGCTGGGTGTCATCATGAAAAGATGGATGGCACTGGCTATCCTAATCAATTAAATGGGGAGCAGATGTCCATTCCAGCTAGAATGATCGCGATAGCTGATATTTTTGAGGCACTAACCGCTGGCGATAGACCTTATAAGAAGGGTATGTTGTTATCTCAAGCACTTAAAATTTTAGGACGTATGAAAGTAGAAAAACATATTGATCCTGATTTATTTGATGTTTTCATGAACCAGAAAATATACTTAAAGTATGCAAATGAATATCTTAGTAAAGATCAAATTGATGAGATCAATCTTCGAGATATTCCAGGCTATGAGCCACTAATAGATAAATAATATTTTAATTAAATCCTGATGAGAGCGGGTCATTATCCTCTTCAAAATTTTCGATAAAGTTTTCTATTTCGTCAACTTCAATTTCACCAGGCCAACGAGCTACTGGCTCACCTTTAGGGTTGAAAAGTGCAATTAGCGGTATTCCCACTAGTCTCATATCTATTAATTCTGATACCTGATCAATATCGGCTAAGAATATCGGGTATTCTTGGGGAAATTTCTCTAGAAATTTTTTGACAATTTCAATTCGACCATATTCGAAGCTTGGGTAGTCGATAGTAACAGCAATGACAGCTACTTCAGGGTTGTTTTTTTTGAATATGGTTATTTTGGGCAATTCCTGAACACAAAATGAACAGGTTGGACTCCAGACATTTACTAAAACCCATTTTTGTTGACCGATGTATTCGCTCATCATTTGTTCGGAGCCATTTATATTAGTTAGTTTAAGCTTTGTTACCTCTGCTGGTATTGATGTGTTAAAACCAAAAAGAACACTAAAAAGAATTATTTTTGTTTTTTTTAGGTAGCTAATATTCATAAAAGTTATTTTATTTGATTCTGCGTTAATGTAAGGAATCTTCATTTCGTATACAATATACATTATGTCTGGTAATACTTTCGGAAAATTATTTACTTTAACCACATCTGGTGAAAGCCATGGAGTTGGTTATTTAGGTATTGTGGATGGCTGCCCCCCAGGAATGACACTTTCAGAAGCAGATATACAAATTGATCTAGATCGTCGAAAACCTGCAAAATCAAGACATGTTACTCAGCGCAAAGAATCCGATATGGTAAAAATTACATCTGGTGTATTGGATGGTGTGACTACAGGAACACCTATTGGTCTAATTATTGAGAATGAAGATCAAAAATCTAAAGATTACAGTAACATTAGCGACATGTTCCGCCCAGGCCATGCTGATTATACCTATCAACAAAAATATGGTATTCGCGATTATCGAGGAGGAGGTCGCGCCTCTGCACGTGAGACCTGTATGCGCGTTGCTGCTGGCGCAATTGCAAAAAAATATCTTAAGGAAAAGTTCGGGATAATTATTCGGGGGTATTTGTCACAGCTTGGCCCAATCAGAATTGAACATAAGGATTGGAATGAAGTAGAAAATAATGTTTTCTTCTGTCCGGATGCGAGTCGTGTTTCAGAGCTTGATGACTATATGGATGCGCTTCGAAAAGAAGGCGAATCTGTTGGCGCACGTATTAATATCCATGCGGAAAACATTCCAGTTGGCTTGGGAGAACCAATTTTTGATCGTTTAGATGCGGATATTGCTAAAGGCATGATGAGCATTAATGCCGTTAAAGGAGTTGAACTGGGAATTGGCTTTGGTTGCGTTGAACAAAAAGGTACACAGCATCGCGATGAAATAACACCAAAAGGTTTTATTGGTAATAATTCAGGCGGTGTTTTAGGCGGAATTTCCTCAGGACAAGATATTATTGTAAGTGTCGCACTAAAACCTACATCAAGTATCCGTCTTCCTGGTAATACAGTTGATAAATCAGGTAAAGCGACTAAAGTTGAGACTAAAGGGCGACATGATCCTTGTGTTGGTATTCGGGCAACACCAATTGCCGAGGCTATGCTTGCTCTTGTGATAATGGATCATGCACTACGACACCGCGCACAAAATGCCGATGTCGCTTCAGAAACACCTATCATTCCTTCAAGTAAATAGTCATGGTAGTCAAAGATAGTTTGCCTTATTGGCGG